>WNGF01001153.1_pt1 | contig 38929 bp, 23 predicted proteins | sample 5400641 | NCBI WGS metagenome assembly WNGF01 (sample SAMN13153371, study PRJNA577476) | soil metagenome | isolation source: 80 cm soil or saprolite under grassland replicate 2 | place: USA:California | collected 2016-06-15 | reverse complement strand
GATCGTGAACGTCAGCACGCGCGCATCGAGCGGGATCTCCAGACGCGGTGAAGGGCCCAGCGATTGCGTCCCCGAGGTCATGATCCGCGTCAGAATGGTGGCGCCGAATCGTGCGCCGACCAGGCCCAGGACACCGCCGATCGAGGCCAGGAGCAGCGACTCGGTCAGCACCTGCCGCACCATGCGGAGACGTCCGGCACCGAGCGAGACGCGCACCGCCATCTCCTGCTGGCGTGAGGCCCCGCGCGCCAGCAGCAGCCCCCCGATGTTGGCGCACGCGAGCAGCAGCAGAATGCCGACGATGGCCATCAGCAGCGACAGCGGTCCACCGAACTGGTCGGTGAGCGGAGTCGAAAGTCCCGCGCGCGCCGATGTCACGTCGATCGCCACGTGTCGCCACTGCGGATCGCGCTGCGCCAACGCGTCGATGCTCGACTGGTAGAGCACGCGCATCTCTGCGCGCGCCTGCGCGATCGAAGCCTCCGGCCTCAATCGCGCCATCAGCGCCACACCCCCCCTCGATCGCATAGCCGTGGGAATCGCGCCAAGGGACACCCAGACGTCCGACCGCATGCTGGCGGTCATGCCAGAAAACTCGGGCTCGGCGACGCCGACCACGGTCGCGTGCACGGGGCCGGGCAGGCGACGGTCGGTGATCTCGACGACGGCGCCGAGGGCTCGCTCCTCGCCGTTGAACTGCGCCTGCCAGTACCGCCAGCTCACAACCGCCATAGGGGCACCGCCCGGCGTGTCGTCGGAGACATCCAGCACGCGCCCCAGCGCGGGCCGCACGCCGAGCACATGGAACAAATTCCCCGTGACCACCCAGGCGCCGATCGGCTCGCGGCCAGCTGACGACTCCGTCCTCAGTGGCGCGAGGCCGACCATATCCGAAAACACAGTGCTGCGGTCGCGATACTGCGCGTAGGCCTCGAGAGAAAACACATTCAACGGCGGATCGCCGGGGTACCGCCACGTGAACTGCACGAGACTGCCGGGATCCCGAACCGGCAGATCGCGAAACAGCAGCGGATCGACGAGGCTGAAGACGGCGGTGTTCGCGCCAATGGCCAGCGTGAGCGTGGCGGTCGTCACCGCGGTGAAGACCGGCGCCCGGCGGAGCGTGCGTAGACCGTAGCGGAGGTCCTGGATGAGGTCCTCGAGCCAGCGCAGTCCGCGCTGATCGCGGCGCTGCTCCATTACTTGCGCGACGCCGCCGGCCTGCAGTCGCGCCTGGCGGGCGGCGTCCTCGGACGAGAGGCCTCGCCGCTTCAGTTCGTCAGCAATCATGTCGACGTGCAGGCGCAGCTCTTCCTCCATCTCGGCGTCTTCAGGCGCCTTGTGGAACGTTGCCCGGAGTCGGCGCAGCCACTCGCGGATAGCAGCGGACATCAGCTCGGCTCGTTGAGAATCGCCTGCATGGTGGTGACCACGCGGTTCCACTCCCGCTTCTCGTCGGCGAGCTGCTTCTTGCCGGCCGGCGTGAGTGCGTAGAACCGCGCCTTGCGGTTGCTGTCGGTCACACCCCACGTGCCGCGGACGAAGCCGCGCTGCTCGAGGCGCATGAGACCGGGATACAGCGTCCCCATGTTGAGCTGCACGCGGCCGCCCGAGACCTGTTCGATGCGCGCCGCCATGGCATAGCCATGCGACGGTCCCAGCGCCGCAAGCGTCTGCAGAACCATGATGTCGAGCGTGCCCTGCAGCACCTCGGCCCGTTCTCTATTAGGCACTCAAATGGAATAGCACCTGATTCCTGGGGATGTCAACTCGGGCGATATGCGGGATCGCCAGCTCGCGGTGGCTTCGGCCCCGGCTAATAACGAAAAGTCGTTAGCGTTCATCGGAAGTGCCTCGGCGCGAGAGGCCGGACACGCAGCCCGATGCGGATGCCGAGGCACTTTCGATAACGAGACTTGAAGGAAGCCGCTGGCGCGGCGGCCGGCTATGGAGCTGGAATCGGGATCCCCGAGCGTGGACCGATGTGGATCGAGGGGCCGGCGGCGCGCGAGCGACGGCGGCGCCCACCTGGCCGGTGGCGCGTGCGCCAGCGAGTGCCGAGGCGCGGTGCGCGATCGGCAGGTTGACGCGCACCTCTTCCGAGACGTGAGCGATCACGTTGTCGAAGACGCCGGCTCTGATCGAAGGAGGTGCTCATGAAGTGTCGAAACTCCATGTGACGGTCGCGAGGTGGAGCGCTGAGAGGATCGGCCCGACGATCATCGCGGCGCCGCACTTCGGACAGGCCCACATCGCGCGGGCGGGCGTGTCGGTGGTCGGAGGCGCGGCCAGGTCGGTGGCCGGCGCCGACGGCGAGCGTGTGGTGAGGACGGTCCTCGCAAGGGCCACGCGGGCGACGCGGCAGGTGTTCGCGAGGAATCCTGACTGGCGGATACGCACGAAGCCACGCGGGAGAATGTGTTGGACGAAGCGCCGGAGAAACTCCATGGCGGTGAGCGTCATCGTGCGGCGCGCGTCGCCATGCGCGTAGTCCGTGTAGGAGAAGGTCACGTGGTCGCCATCGAAGGCGAGCAGTCGGTGATTACTGATCGCCACACGATGGGTGTAGCGCCCGAGGTAGCGCAGGACGGCCAGTGCGCCACCGAAGGCCGGCTTGGCGTAGACGACCCAGTCGGTGTCGAAGAGCGCGTCGACGAAGGCTCGCCACGCCGCCGGGGCGCGCAGATGCTCGCTGCCGCCCGACAGGTCCAGTTCGTTCCGATCGTACGCGCGGCGTAACGCCTCGACAAACTTGCCGCGGACGATCCGACTGAGGACCTTCACAGGCAAAAAGAAGCCGCTGTACCTCGGGTGAATCCACCGGTCGTGATCGGGCGAGAGGCCACCCGCTGGCACGACACAATGCACGTGGGGATGGCGCACGAGGGTTTGCCCCCACGTATGGAGGATGCTCAGTACGCCAATCTCGGCGCCGAGATGGCGTGGGTCGGCGCGACCTCGCGGAGCGTCGCCGCGCTCGCCTGGAAGAGCCACGTGTACAGCCGGACGCTGTTGCGATAGGCCAGCGGCAGGAGCCCATGCGGGAGCGTGAAGACGACGTGGACGTACGGCACGTCGAGCAGGTCCCGCTCGCGCGCGTGGAGCCAGCGCTCCCGCGCCTGCGCCTGGCACTTCGGGCAGTGCCGGTTTCTGCACGAGTTATAAGAGATGACCTGATGCCCGCAGGCGCCACACCGATCGAGATGCCCGCCGAGCGCGGCGGTGCGACAGCGCGCAATGGCTCGCAGCACGGATCGCTGCTGCACGCTCAGCCACGGATGCTGCTCGACGAAGGCGTCACCCTGCGCGTGGAGGAGATCGGCCACCTCCACCGCAGGCCGGCTGATGCCGGACTCGGCTTCCGCTTCAGGCGTGACCGCGGGAGGACCACGGGCGTCGGGACCTTGAGCTGCTCCAGGGGATTCGGCGCGGCCTGCAAGTGGCGTCGCGAGAGGTGGAGATAGACGGTGGTGTGCGACAGGTCCGCGTGACCGAGGCGTAGCTGAATCGTGCGCAGGTCCGCACCCGCTTCCAGCAGATGCGTCGCGTACGAGTGCCGGAGGGTGTGAGGAGTGACGCGCTTGTCGATCCCCGCCTTCCGGGCGGCCAGGCGCACGGCCTCCCAGATCACCTTGCTCGTGATCGGCGCGTCTGCCCGCCAGCCGTTGCGCGTACCCGGGAAGAGATAGGTCTGCGGCCGCATCCAGCCGGAGTACTCACGCAAGGCAGCGAGGAGCGTGCGACTGAGGGGGATCTCGCGATCGCGGCCCCCCTTGCCCTGCACGACGCGGAGCACCATGCGTTGGCTGTCGATGTCGCGGACTTTGAGCTGGCAGGCTTCGCTGCGACGCAAGCCGGCCCCGTAGAGGGTCAGCAGCAGGGTGCGGTGGTAGAGATTCTTTGCGCTCGCAATGAGGCGCTGGACCTCATCGGGGCTCAGCACCACCGGCAGGCGGAGCCGTTGCTTCGGATACGGCAGGTCCTCGCGGACATCGCGCCGATGCAGCACATAGCGGCAGAAGAACCGCAGCGCACAAATCTGCGTGACCACCGTCCCCACGGCGAGCCGCCGCTCTTCGAGGAGAAACAGGTGGTAGCGTCGGAGCTGCGCCGGGGTGAGGCGACCGAGACGCGCGCCCGTGTGCTGGCGAAACGCGTCCACGATCTGGACGTAGCTGCGGATGGTCGAGGGTGCGTAGTCGCGACGGACGAGCTCGTCACGCAGGTCCTGCAGTAGCTGGGTCACAGACACCTCCTGTGACCCCGCACCCTATCCTGTTACGCATGACCCGGCTGCCCGTCGGCCGCCGCGCCAGCGGCTTCGTTCAAGTCGCCCAGTGTTTACCTATCCGCCCGAGGGCACCGTCGGATCGCCCTGTTCGAAACCTGGGACAACTCGTTTGAGACACTGAACCGCCCCGTGCCGCCGAAGTAATCGGGTACTGACCCACGCGTGCCGGTCTGGGTTTTGTTACACGCTCTAAAAGAGAATTCTCCCTTCTCCCATCCTCCTGTTTTCTCGTGACGTGATCGCAGCGTGACGGTGGCTGTCGTTGATTGCGCTCACCGACGGAAGCCGTAGACTTTGAAGTTCTGGATGGACCACGCTGGCGCGTCCGGCGCCTCCGCGGTGAGGACGACGCGCACGAACTTTGCCGGGGCAGGCTGAAACGTGCTGATCGTCGTCAGTTCGGTGCCGTTTCCTTCGGACGCGGCGCTCCATGACGAGCCATCCTGCGAAATCTCCACTCTGTATCCGCGCGGGAACCCGGGCGGCCCCGCGATAGGCGCGCCGCTGGTGGTGACCGCGGCCGCATTGCCCGCGCCTCCGCGCCCGCCTGGCGGCGGCGACTGGAACTGGACCTCGGTGATCGTCTCCACGCGCGGAAGCTCGATCTGGAACCACATGCCGGCCTGCTGCGCGGCGCCCGCGTTCCATCCCGTCAGCGTGAGCGCGCCAGCCGCGGCCTCGGTATTGTGGCTCGCCGTCAGTCTCCATCCGTCAGTAAACAACGCGACCGGGATCGAGGCGATCAGTTCAGGCAGCGTCCAGAAGGTCTTTCGGTCGGCCGTCGCCGAGCGGACGCGCGCGACGTCCGCAGGCGTGATGAATCCGCCGGTGTTGCCGAAGTTGTTCCGTACGTACGAAGCGACGGCGGCGATCCAGTCGTCGTTGAACGTGCCCATCGCGATCATCATGTCCGTGTAGGTCTTGCCGTCGACGGGCCCCATGAGCCCCTGCAGCAGGACCTTGCTGATGTAGTCGCGATGGCTGTTCACTCGCGGCGACCCCGCGAGCGGCGGCGCCATCGTCGCCGCAAGTTCCGGTTTCGGGGTACCCAACCCCTCGGTGCCGTGACACGCGAAGCACAACTCGTTGTAGATCTGGCCGCCGCGATCGAGTTGCGCCTGCTGCTCCGGCGTCAGCGCTGCGCGTGCGCGTGCGCCGGCCGTTGCAGCGGCGGTCAGCATTGTCGTGCCGACGAGTTGTACGCCGCGCGCCGGGTTGTTCTGCATCGTCTTCGTGGTCGTGGCTGCCGCCGCCGGCACTTTCCATCGATTCATGGTCAACAACGCCTGGATGACGACGTCCACGTTCGGATCGCCCGCCATCCGCGCGTAATCGGCGCCGAACGAACGGTCGCCCGCCTTGTAGAGCGTCTCGCTCGCGCGAATCGCCTGGATCCGCATGCGCGGCTCGGTGTCCTCCATCAACTGCCGGACGAGCGCGGGTTTCAGTGCGCCGAGCCCCTCGAGGGTCCACATCGCATGGAAGCGCGCGAGCAGGTTCTTCGACGTCTTGACGATCAGCTGCAGCGCGGGGACAACGGACCTGTCCTGTTTGAGGACGAGCAGCTGTTGCGCCGTGTCGCGCCACCAGCCATTCGGCTGGCTCAGATGCGCAATCAGCTGCGCGGGCGTCTCGTTGTTCATGCGCGGCACGACACGATCGGGCCGGAGGGCATCGGATCGATCCGGCTTCACGCCGTCGTACACGAGCCGCCAGATGCGCCCTTTGTGAATGACTTTGTCGAGATCGTATTGCTGCACGCGCGCGCGCAGGTAGGTGCCCGGCCCGACGAAGTTTCCGACCTGGATGATGCCGTGGTACATGTCCGTGATGTACACGGCGCCGTCAGGCGCCGTGGTCACGTCGACGGGACGGAACAGCGGGTCGAGCGACTTGATGAACTCGTTGTTCGGGTAGACGTTATGCAGATAGGTGAGGCCGTCCTTCTGCTCCGGATGAATGCGGCGGACGATGCGGCCGACCGGTTCGCCATAGAGGTAATCACCGATGAGATCCTTCGGGAGCCGGTGGCCGCGGTAAATGTCGTTGCCCGCGCTTCCGGTCACGCTTTTCAGGGATCCGTCGGGCATGCGCGTCGCATTCAAGCCGCCCTGCATGTCGGCAACGCGAACAGGCGCGCCCCACGGAATCCTGAAATCAGGCTCGAGCTCGTCGGGCACGTTGAAGTTCCCGTACACGATCGGAAACTGGAAACTCACCGGCACGCCCGGCGCGCCGCTCTCGAACCACATCTTGCCGTCGTTGTCCTGGGTGACACCCCACTCGCCGCGGTTGTTCCCGGTCGGCTCCTTGATGACACCGTGCGGTGTCCAGCGCGCGCGAAACGCGTTGTACGTGCTGTACATCCAGTTGTCGAGCGTCCACGTGAGGAAGGCCTCCTGACCTTCGATGTTCGCGAGACGCCCGTAGCCGGTGTCGAACAGCTCCTTCTTGTCCGCGACGCCGTCGCCATTCGTGTCCGTGTACTTCCAGACTTCCTGCGCGTTGGATTCTTTGGTGAGGATGGTGTTCGGTCCGAACGGCGTCACGAATCGCGGGAACACCAGGTTGTCCGCGAACACGGTGTGCTTGTCGTAAACGCCGTCGTTGTTCGTGTCGACGTGCAGCGAGATACGGCTGATCGGATCGAGCTGTCCCGTCATGTCGAGGTCCAGCATGTAGCTGCGGTCCTCGACGACGAACATGCGGCCGTTGCCGTCGAACGCGATTGCCGTCGGCTCCTGGATGATCGGATCGGCGAGCACCAGCTCGAGCCGATAGCCAGGCTGAAGGATGAACTGCTTCAGTTCTTCTTCCGGCGTTTTCGCCAGCACCGGCGGCTGCTTGGTGAAGTCGATCCCGGTGAGATCCTGACCGCCGCTGCGGCCCCGCCCCTCCGCAGCTCCCTGCGCCGGTATTGCGCCTGCTGGAGGCGGCGGTGCAGGCGCCGGGGCGTGCGCCATGACGACGAGGCCCGCCGCTACGAGCACGCACGCAAGTATCGATATCAACCGCGCTGGGCGGCGGCGCGTTGTGTCAGATGTGGCCGTAATTCGAATCACTGAACTTGACTCCCTTTCTCCCTTCCTCCTGTTTTCTTTCAGACAGGAATGCAGCGTGACTGTGAACGTCGCTGATTGGTGAAATCGCCCCCAGCTTCTAAAACGAGAACCGGATATACCCCTGGACGTTCCTCGCGGCCTGATACGCGTTTACCGCGCCGAAACCTGCCTGGCTCGGCCGCACGCGGTTCGGAAGAATGGCGCCCGTGGAGTCATACGGCAGATTGAGCGGCGTCACCGGATCGGTTGGACTGGCGAGCGTGAGCATCGTCTGTCGACCGGTGATCTGCGCATTGTTCGGCGCGTTGAACATGTCGGCGCGCAGCTGAAGGACGCGTCCGCCGCCGAGCCGGATGTTCCGCGCAATGGAGAGATCCAGAACGCTCGAGAAACATCCGCGGAGATAGTCGTTCGATGACTCCAGGCCTACGCTTCCGACCAGCGGTCCCCGGAACGCTGCGGCGTTGAACTGCCGGTAGGGATCGCTGCTGCAGCCATTGCCGGGGTCACCAACGATGCGAATACGCGGTGCGAAGTCAGGAGAGCCCGTGAGGTTCACGTTCGCGCCGCCGTTCTGGTAGCTGAAGCCCACCGCGTAAGGCGCGCCCGTTGCGCCCGTCCAGATCGTCGAGAGCTGCCAGTCGTTGACGACCTGCGCGAGGACCTTCAGGCCGGTCCTGCTGCTGCGGACATCAGGCAGATCCCAGACCGCGCTCCCTTTCATCACGTGCGTCGCGCCGGCGGGAAACGTGTTGCCCGGAAACTGGTTGCCGAGCAGCTTCTGCGCTTCCGCCTCGTCAGCGCGGCGCACGAACGATCCATCGGCCTTGTGGTCGAACCGCGGCGCGACGCGCGCCTGGTCGTGGAGCTGAATCGTGTCGTTGAAGCCGAACTGAAGGCCGTCCTTGAATCGGCGGTTCACCGACAGCTGCACGGAGTGATACGTCCGCCAGCCTTCGTAGAAGCGGCTGGTGCTCATCATCGAACTGTAGCCGCGGTACGCGCGAACCAAATCCGGGTTGGTCGCAGCGTACGATGTCGCGTCTGGCGTGGTGCTCGGCGTCAGCGTCGTGTCCTGCGTGGAAGGCAGGAAGGCCGTTCCGAGATCGATGGAGTTGATGTTCCAGGGCTGCTGATCGTTCCAGCTGTGAAGGCCCGCATATGACACATCGAGCGACGTCGCCCACGGGAGCAGGATTTGCGCGCCGGCGCTGAACTGCATCGACGTCGGGAGCTTCGCGTTGTACTGGAACACGGTGATACCCGGAGGGCTGACGGTCGACAACCCGCCGCTGCCGAGGCTCTGCAACTGCCCATAGCGCACGGTGATGATCCGCGATCCTCCCGGAGGATTGCCGACGAGCGCCTGCGCGTCACCGGGGCGTGGACGATCGAAGTACAACCCCCAAGCCCCGCGCAGGACGATCTGCTGCCTGCCGTTCACGTCGTAGGCGGCGCCGAACCGCGGACCAACATTGAGCATAGGGAACTTGTAGGTCGTCTTCTCGATGCCCTGTCCCGACTGGAACAGTCCGTTCGTCAGGTTGCCCGTGTTCGGCACGAGCGTGCCGATCGCAAGGGTCGTGTTCGGCCCGAGCAGCTGGCCCGTCCGTGGATCCATCGCCTGCCGGTTCGTACCGGAGCACGGATTGATGTTGTTGACGCAGCCCGCGACGTAGAGCATCGGCGCGTCGGATTGCTGCCATTTGTCTGGCAGGAAATTGCCGCTCTGCAGAAGGCTGTCGTGCTGCGGCTGCGCGTGCACGAGCCGCACTCCGTAGTCGAGCGTCAGCTTCGTGTTCACCTTCCAGTTGTCCTGAACGTAGCCCTCGGTGTTGTTGTAGACGAAATTGCCTTCGACGTACCTGGACGCTTGCGCGTAGGAGCTGAAGCTGCCGATCGCGGCGTTGGCAAATCCAAACGACGTGTCGAACGGATTCGTGCCGACGGCGTCCTGCTGAAAGTTGAGCGTGCCGAAATTGTCGGCCGCTCCTTGGACGTTGTTCTCGCGCTTGAGGCTGTGGCTGTTGTAGAAGCCGGTCTTCATGGTGTGCCGGCCCATCACCTTCGTGAGGCTCGTGACGATGTCCTGCGTGGTGTTGATGTTGAGGTAGCCCGGGAAGTTGATATTGGGAGGCGCCGCGCCAGCCGCGGGAGTCGCCGTTCCGCTCAATATTCGATTGCCCCACGAGAAGTTGGGAACCCTCAGAATCCGGGTGCCATCGAAGAACGGAACATTGGCTTCCGTCAGGATGCTGTACGCGTAGTACTTCTTGTCGAGGACCGACGCGTTCGGGAAGAGCAGCGGCAGGCCGCCGAGTCCCGCGTTGTTCATATTCGAGATTGGGTTGGTCGGCACTGCGACGTTGTTGCAGAAGCTGGGCGTCGGACCGCAGGCGGCGAGCTGGTTGCCGGCGCGGCCGTACGTCGCCTCGACGAACGTCGTCGGGTTGATGCTGTAGTTGACGGTCACTCCTTCCGTGCCGATGCGCGGGTGCACCATCTTCGAATCGTTGAAGCCCGGGATGGTGCCGTTGAACACCTGCTGGCGCTGGATGGCCCCCTGGTATTTGACGCTCACCCGGAGTGACGGCGTGGGCTGATAGTCGACGCGGGCCGCCGGTTGATACCCGAGGATGCTCTCGGCCGGCCTGATGATCGCGTAGTTCGCGCCCGTGACGGTGCTCGCGTTGTTCGGCAGCGGCCACATCTTCAGGATGTTCAGGCCCGGCTGGTACAGGCGATCGGCTGGAATGCGGCCGAGCACGTCGCCATCCTTGAAGCATGCGGTCTGGTCCGCCGCGGTGCACAACCCGGTGCGGTTCGGGTCCTTTATGTATCGATAGAGATTGCCGAGATTGTCGCGCGTCTGGGAGAAGTCTCCCTGACGTTCCAGCTCCGTCGGCATGCGAAAGTTCACCACGTCGTTTCCGCCGGTCCGCGGCAGGAACTCGAGCGCGTGGAAGAAAAACAGCTTGTTGCTGCCGCCCGGCTTTCCGAACGGGCCGCCAATCGAGTAGCCGACCTCCTGCTGTTTCAGAATGGGCTTCGGATTGCCATTGAGAATGTTCGTCTTGCTGTTCGCGTTCCAGTCGGAGTTGCGCCGCACGTTGTAGAGCGATCCGCGGAAACGGTTCGTGCCGCTCTTGCTCACCGCCGTAATCTGCAGGCCGCTCGATCGCCCGTACTCGGCCTGGTACCCCTGCACGAGGATTTTCACCTCCGCGATCGACTCGGTGTTCATCTGGACGATCGCGCCGTTGCTGCCGGTGTCCATCGTCGAGACGCCGTCCATCATGACCGTCGTGGACTGCACGATCGATCCGAGGCGCTGGACCTGCACGCCATTCATCACGACGCCAGGTGCGAGCGCTCCCAGCTGAAGGAAGCTGCGGCTGGCGAAGGGGAGGTTCTCGACCGAATCGGTGGGAATGGCGAACGAGCGCTCGCCGCTCGCCGTCTGGATCATCGGCGACTCACCCTTGACGCTCACCGTTTCGCTCGCGCCGCCGACCTCCAGCGTCAGCGTGCCGATCGACAATTGCGGCCCGGGATTGACGGCGATCCCCGTGTGCCTCAACGTCTTGAATGAAGGCATCTCCACTTCGATCGTGTAGGTGTCGGCCGGAAGGTTTGGAAAAACGAACGCGCCCACGTCGTTCGTGACCACCGGCACGAACTTCGTGCCGCGCGACTCGCTGGCGAGGGTGACCGTCGCTCCCGGGATCACGCCACCCTGCGGGTCCTTGACGATGCCGGCCAGCGAGCCGGTGGTGAGCTGCGCTGTGGCCGACAGCGCCAGCGCGAATTGCAGAGCACACGCCAGAACGCCGATCCGTACACGCCGCATACCTCTCATGAAGGTCTCCTCGCTTCATTGAACCGCGGACGACGGGGCGACAAGGGAAAGGGACGGCGGATGCTAGCACGATTCCCGGGATACAATCCGACCGTCATGAGCATGCATTCTCCCTCTCGCCGCGAGTTCCTCGCGGCCTCTTCGGCAGCTGCATCGGCACTGTGGTTTCCGTCGGCGGCGCGCGGTGGGCAGCGAACGGGCGGGGTTTCCGTAGCGTCCGCCTTCAGGCGGACCCGCATCGTACCGGCAAGAGCACGGTGGCCGATCGGCTGCCACACGCGTCCCTTCACCGGATTTCGCGCGAGCCAGGCCGCAAACCCCGACTACGTGCTCGATGCCGTCAAAGCAGCAGGATTCGAATTTGCCGACATGATTTCCGCCGGGTCTGCGGGCGCGCGAGGCACACCGCCTGTCCCGCCTACTGCGGACGCCATTTCACAGCTCAAGGAGAAGCTTGCGGCGCGCGGACTGAAGTCGAACATCGCCAACCTGCCGACCGCGCCGAAGGGCGTCTCGGTCACTGATGCCATCGCGAGCACGCGACGTCTCATTGAAAACGCACACGCGCTCGGACAAAAGTACGCGCTGAATCTCGGCGTCGAAGAGGAGGAGCGCTGGGTCGACTGGTGCAAGGTGTTGTCGGATGCGGCCGCGTTCGGCAAAGAGCGCGACGTGAAGATCGTGGTCAAGCATCACCACGGCCTGAACAATACCTCGCTCGATCTGCTTGCGTGGATCAAGCAGGTCAATCATCCGAACTTCGGCGCCTTCTTCGATCCCGGTAATGTCGTTTACTACACCGGCAAGGATCCGGTGAAGCAGCTGGAGATCATCGGACCGCACGTCCTCGGCGTCGTCGCAAAGGACTGCACTGCGCCGCATTTCATGGAGCGCGCGGTGGGCGATCCGTCATTCGGCGCGGCCGTCGCCGGCGCGGGCAATCCGGAAGTGATGATCCAGTTCGGGACCGGCAAGGTAGATTTCCAGGCGTTCTTCACGAAGCTGAAATCGTTCGGCTTCAACGGGCCCGTCATGGTCGAGGGGACGGAAGTCGGCGCCACACTGGAACAGACGGTCGCCAATGCGCGCGCGAATCGCGAATTTCTCGAGAAGGTTTTCGCGAGCGCATGATCCGGTAGCGTCCGCCTTCAGGCGGACCAGCTCCGTAGTATCCGCCTTCAGGCGGACCACGGCCGACAAAGTCATGTCAGGTCCCCGGCGCCTCGGCCTGACGCGCGGAAAACCACGCCTCCGGCGCGTGCCTGACGATCACCGCGTCGGCTCGGGTTTCTCGAACGGCAGCCAACAATCGGTTGGGCGACGGGGTTGGTCGCTGCGCCTGAGACGAAACGGCGCCGCCGCAGCCCGTTACGCCTGCGGCATGGTTTTTCGTTCGCAGGGTGCGGTGACGATCGCGTCTTAGGCCCCGGCGTCCGCCCAGCTATCTCCGAGCGTGTCTTTCAGCGGATCAGCGCTCTCGTCGCAGAATCCCAGGTGCGAGTGCCGTCGCCATCCTTCGGCGTGCGAGAACTTGCCGGACATGCGCCCGAGCTCCGCGCTGAATTCATCCATCGCACCCAGGTAGCTGTCGAACCTTTGCGTCGCATCGAGCCACTCGCGCTGGCTTGCGTGGCACGCGAGCGCCTCGCGTTTTTTGTCGTGCACCGAGGCCGTGTTCACGAACGCATGGGGTGCGACCACCTGCCGCAGCTGATCGTGGAGTCCATGAGGGCTCGCGTGGTAAACAGTCAGTGGCTCCAGGTAAGAGGCTCGAGCAGGAGTCGTGCGGTAGTTCTTCGCGCCCCGCGCGAACGCCGCGGTGACGGCGAGGCGCGACGTGTTCATGTGATCTTCCATGTAGTCCTGTGGGGAGTGCGTCAGGACGATCGACGGCCGCACGCCTCGGATGACGGCGCACAGCCGGCGGAGCGTGCGATCGTCATAGAAGATCTGGAGATCGCGGCACATCGGCGGATGCCACGTCGCCCCGAGGAGCCGCGCCGCCGCCCGTGCTTCGCGGCGCCGCACGCGCGCCGTCTTCGCGGCGTTGAGCGCAAGACTCCCGAGGTCGCCGGTCGACAGATTCAGATAATGGAGGTCCCACCCCGCGTTCCGCAGCAGGATCAGCGTCCCCGCCATGAGGAACTCGATGTCATCGGGATGAGCGCCAATCGCAAGGGCCCGTCGTCCGCTCATGCGCAACGGTCGTGTCGACCGCACCGCAACATGATTACCATGGGTTTGGGATTGAAATATGGCCAATCCGGTGCAGGTCGAGCTGCCGGTCCGCGAGGTGTATCAGGGCGCCGGCAACTATCTCGAAGCGCTCGCCGAGCTGACCCGGATGGGATTCGATCCCACCGCCTGTGACATGGGGTCGCCCTGCTGCAGGCACGCGAACACGTCGCGATAGAACGACGCGTGCTCCTGCCAGGTCGGCGCCGTGACGATGCGGCCGTCGCGCACGCTGTCCTGCTTCAGCCATGTCGCGCCGCACGTTTCCGCGTCCAGGCGGACGTGCTCGTAGCAGGTCACGCGCTTGCCGTCGATCAAACCCGCTGACGCGAGCAGCTGCACGCCGTGGCAGATCGCAAAGATCCATTTGCCCGCCGCGTCGAACTTCTGAAGAATCGACAGCACGCGGCGATCGTTGCGCAGGTATTCCGGTGCCCGGCCGCCGATGCACAGCACCGCCTCGTACTCCTCCACTCGCACATCGTCGAACGTCAGGTGCGATTCGACGACGTAACCCGGACTCTCCTTGTAGGTGTCCCAGCCCGGCTCGAAATCATGCATGACGAGGTGGAGCCGCCGCTTCGACGGCGCCGCGATGCGCGGTTCGTACTCCGCTTCCTGGAATCGATGCAGGGCGTACAGCGTCTCGTAACTCTCGCCGCCATCGCCGGTAATGATTAAGATGCGCTTAGCCATGCCATACGATACCGTTTCGCTTCCCAGCCGTCGAGACTTTCTGGCCGCCTTCGCGGCCACGCCGCTGCTGTATGCCGGCGCGGCCGCTTCGGCGAGCCAAGGCCGCCTTCGCGACTCCGTCGCGTCGACGGGTCAGGCTGTCAGACTTGGTGGGCCGATCTTCCTCAAGTCCGACGATCCGGCCGAGCTCGCGCGCGAGCACCGGAGGCTCGGCTACAGCGCGGCGTACTGTCCGTCAGCGCGCGTGGACGACACGGACCGCATTCGCGCGATTCGCACCGCATTCGCGGTTGAGAACGTGGTGATCGCGGAGGTCGGCGCGTGGAAGAACATGCTCGACCCGGATCCGCAAAAACGTGGGGAGAACCTCAAATACGTGACGGATCGTCTTGCACTCGCGGAAGCCGTCGAGGCACGCTGCTGCGTCGACATCGCGGGCTCCTACAACCCGACGGTGTGGTACGGCGCGCATCCAAAGAACGTCTCGCGCGAATTCCTCGACGCGACGGTCGAGAACTGCCGCAGGGTGATCGACGCGGTCAAGCCGCGGCGGACGACGTTTTCGATCGAGATGATGGGATGGAGCCTGCCGGATGGGCCTGACTCATACCTGAAGCTGATTCGCGCGGTCGATCGGCCGGCCTTCGCCGTGCACATGGACGTGTGCAACGGGATCAACTCGCCGGAACGTTTTTACAACAACGCGCAGTTCATCAACGAGTGCTTCTCGAAGCTCGGAAAGTGGATCGTGTCGTGCCACGCCAAGGACCTCGCGTGGATTCCCGAATACAACGTCCACTTCAAGGAAGTCATACCCGGAAAAGGGGAGATCGACTACCCGACCTACCTGCGCGAGATCTCGAGGCTGCCGATCGACGCGCCGCTGATGCTCGAGCACCTGCAGAACGCGGAGGAGTACACCGAAGGACGCGAGTACATCCGCTCGGTGGGCAATCGCATTGGAATCCGGTTCGCGTGACTCCCGGGCGAGCGCGTGAGTCCTGAGCCAGCGAAGCGAGTCGAAGGGCTCCTGCCGGCCGCAGGCATCCCGTGGCTGTACTTCGCCTTCGCACACGTGTGCCTCGCGATCGCCCTGGCTATCGTGGCGATACATCCCACCCTCGCAGGTCCGTTCTTCCTTCATCCGCGCATGGCCGCGCTCGTTCACCTCGTCACGCTCGGGTGGATCACCGGTTCGATCTTCGGCGCGTTCTACTTCGTGGCGCCCCTGACGATGCGAATGCCGCTCAGGCCCGGATGGGCAGATCGAGTGGCCTTCGCCTGCTATGCGGGTGGCGTGTCGATCGTCGTCGCGCAGTTCTGGAACGGCGACTATCAGCGGATGGCGTGGGCGGCCGCTCTCGTCCTGTTCGCAGCGCTGCACGTGTCGGCGCGCGCGGCGATTCGGCTCCCCGCCGCACTCGGGGGCTGGCCCGTCAAGCTCCACGTCGCATTGGCGTTTGCGAACCTGATCGCTGCGACGATCTTCGGAATGATCGTTGGGCTGAACCGCACGCACGCGTGGTTCGCGTGGTCGCCACTCGCCGCCGCCTACGCACACCTGCACATCGCCGTGGTGGGCTGGGCGGCCATGATGTTCGTCGGCCTTGCCTACCGCCTGATCCCGATGATCGTGCCGACCGCGATGCCGAAGGGAGCTTCGATTGCCGCAAGCGCCATCCTGATCGAGTCCGGTCTTGCAATCCTCGTCAACTCGCTGATGGGCGGTTCCACGTGGACGGCCGCCGGCGCGCTCCTGATTGTCGCGGGGCTCGCCAGCTTCGTCATGCACGTGCGCCTCGCGCTGAAGGACAAGCTGCCACCGCCTGCCGCATTACCACGGCCGGACTGGGCGACGTGGCAGACACATGTCGCGCTGCTGTGGCTCGTCATCGCGGCCGCTCTGGGCCTGCTGCTGTCACCTGGTGGCACGGGCGAGTGGCGCGTGACCGCGGGCTGGTGGTACGGCATCGCAGGTCTGATCGGGTTCCTCGCGCAGGTGATCGCGGGCATGCAGGGACGCCTGGTGCCGATGTACGCCTGGTACGGCGCATTTGAAGCGCGGGGCCACACGCCGCCCCAGATCGGGGTGCATGCACTCGCGAGCCACCCGCTCGCGCGCTGGATCTTCATCGCGTGGACCGCCGGTGTTCCCGCGCTGGCGCTCGGACTTGCCGCCGAGTGGCACACCGTCATTACGGCGGGCAGCCTGACCATCCTTGCCGGCGTCCTCCTCAACGCGTGGCAGCTCGCGGGAACCTTCGTTCGAGCGCACCGATAATTCGTCAGCGGGTGCCGGAGGCGTGGTTTTCCGCGCGTCAGGCCGAGGCGCCGGGGACCGCGCCGTCGTGGTCCGCCTGAAGGCGGACACTACGGGATCACGAAGTACGTCGAATCATTGCAGGCCACGCACTCACGTGATATCTACTTCTCGCGCAGCTCTGGCCGGGACGACGGTCCCGGCCAGCGTACGCCAAGGAGTAACGATGGCCGACTCTCGTGCGCTTCCCACCGCTCTGACGAGGCTGCTCTGCGTCGTCATCTTCATCGTGATGCTGGCCGCGCTTGTCTACGCGGGCTGGATAGGCGTCACCAGCTTCTCTCGCATCCACGTGTAACCGCCTCGCGCCGAGGAAAGCATGACGAAACGGCAGACCCGGATGTTCTTCGCCGCGGGCACGACGCTGTTCGCGGTCACGTTCATCGCGCTGACGATCGACAGCCACCGGCAGTTCGGGCGGCTGACGCACGAGGAGGCGATCACCCCCGCGGTGGTGGCGGGCAAGCACGTGTGGCACCGCAAGGACTGCGTGAACTGCCACACGCTCCTCGGCGAAGGCGCGTACTTCGCGCCCGATCTCACCAAGATCACGCAGCTCCGCGGCGAGCCTTACCTTCGGCAGTTCCTGAAAGATCCGTCACGGTTCTATTCGGAGGAGCAGCACGGGCGGCTGATGCCGAACCCGAACCTGTCGGAGGACGACATCACGAACGTGATCGCGTTCCTCGCGTGGGTGTCGAACATCGACAACAACAACTGGCCACCGCGGCCGATTGTCGTCAGCGCCGCGACGCCGCAGGGCATCATGCTGGGCACGAAAGCACCCGGCGCGGCCTCGAGCGATCCGGTCGCGCTCGGGGAGGCGCTGTTCGGAAAGACGCCGCCGGCCTGCTTCAGTTGTCACTCGACGCAGCCAGGCGTGCAGATCGTCGGACCGTCGCTCGCGGGGGTCAGCGCGCGGGCGGCCGACATCATCAAGAACGCGTCATACACGGGCAAGGCACGCACGGCCGAGGACTACATCCGCGAGTCGATCGAGACCCCGAGCGCCTACGTGGTGCCGGGGCCGACGTTCTCCGCGGCGGGCAAATCGATCATGCCGGCTATCTATCACGACATGCTGAAGCCGCAAGACATCGACCACCTCGTCGCCTATCTGACGACCTTGAAGTAGAGGACTGCCATGCGTTACCGCACCCAAGCTGTCGCCTATCCTTACTTCGTCGTCGCGCTGCTGCTGTACGGATTGCAGATCGCGTTTGGCCTCCTCGCGGCGGTCAAATACCTCGGGCCGGATCCGATCAAGGCGTGGCTGCCGTTCGACGTCTCGAAGGAAATCCATACCAACCTGTTGATCGTGTGGGTGCTGACCGGTTTCATGGGCGCCGCGTACTGGCTCGTGCCCGAGGAGTCTCGAACTGAGCTCCACAGCCCGAAGCTCGCATATGTCGCGCTCACGCTCTGGACGATCGGCGGCATCACCGCGGTCGTCGGTTATCTGTTCCGCTGGACGGCGGGCAACAAGCTCCTCGAGCAGCCACTGCCGGTGAAGCTCGCGATTGTCGTGGTCATGCTGATGTTTCTCTACAACCTCGGCATGACGATCTGGAAAGCGAAGCGGTACACGACGACCGAGGCCATCCTGATGGCGGGCCTCGTGATGACTGCGCTCCTGTACTTGCCGTCGCTCCTGGAGTTCCGCAACTACACGGTCGCGATCTTCTATCGCTGGTGGACGGTGCATCTCTGGGTGGAAGGCGTATGGGAAATGATCCAGGGAGCGCTGCTCGCCTACCTGCTGATCAGGCTGTCGGGAATCGATCGCGAAGTGATGGAGAAGTGGCTGTACGTGATCGTCGGTCTCACGTTCATCTCGGGACTGCTCGGCACCGCGCATCATTATTACTACGTCGGCACGCCGAGCTACTGGCTGCCCATCGGCGGAGTCTTCTCCGCGCTCGAACCGGCGGTCTTTCTCGCGATGTCCGCGTACGCGTACTCCGCCATCCGCCGATCGGGAGTATCGCACCCGAACACGCTCGCGCTGCATTGGACGCTCGGAAGCGCCGTCTTCTCCGCGCTCGGCGCCGGACTCCTGGGCCTGGCGCACACGTGGCCGGCCGTCAACAAGTGGACGCACGGGACGCTGATCACGCCGATGCACGGACATGCCGCGTTCTACGGCGCCTACGTGATGATCGTGCTCGCCGTCATCACCTACGCGACGCCCGCGCTGACGGGACACGCCGAATCCGAGCGTGAATCCAACATCGGGATCTGGGCGTTCTGGCTGCAGGTTGGCGGAATGTTCGGGATGACGATGGCGTTTGCGGCCGCGGGGATTTCGCAGACGTATCTCGAGCGGATCCTGGGCTTCGGCTTCCTCGAGACGCAGTCAAAGATCCAGGTGCACTTCCTGATGCTGCTCGCGACCGGGATCCTCTTCATGCTCGGTGTCGCGCTGTTCATGTGGGACTTCTTCTTTCTCGCGCCCTCGCAGCGGAAGCCCGTCGTGGTGGGGACGCCCGCGGCGCAACCCGTGCGATGACCCTCACCGCTGAACAGCCGTCCGGCGTGCGCTGGCCCGGCACCGGCGAGCCGTACTATCTGTCGGTCGGAAACGAAATCGCCGTCTTCGAGACTTGTCATGCGCGTCGCCTTGCGGTGATGTTGAAGGGGCCGACCGGCTGCGGGAAGACCCGCTTCGTGGAGCACATGGCGTGGCGCCTTGGGCGGCCGCTGGTCACCGTCGCGTGTCATGACGATCTCTCCGCGAGCGATCTCACGGGACGTTACCTGATTCGGGACGGTGAAACCGTCTGGCTCGATGGCCCTCTTACGCTTGCCGCGCGGTTGGGCGCGATCTGCTACCTCGACGAGATCATCGAGGCGAGAACCGACACGGTCGTCGTGATCCATCCGCTGACCGACGATCGTCGCATTCTGCCGCTCGACAAGGTCGGCGAGCTGCTCGAGGCGGATCCGAACTTTCAGCTCGTCGTGTCTTACAACCCCGGTTATCAGCACGGGCTGAAAGATCTCAAGCCGAGCACGCGCCAGCGTTTCGTGGCACTCGAGTTCGGGTTCCCTCCGCCGGAGCTCGAAACGGCGATCGTGGAGCACGAAGGACACGTCGATCGCCCGACAGCGGTCACGCTCGTCACGCTCACGCGCCGCCTGCGTCAGCTCGGCGACCGCGGGCTCGCCGAAGTGCCCAGCACACGGCTGATCGTCGCGGCCGCCCGGCTTATCGCGAGCGCCATCCCGATCCGGATCGCGTGCGCGACAGCGCTCCTCGGCCCGCTCACGGACGATCCCGATCTGCTCGCCGCAATGCACGACCTGGTCACCGCGACTCTGTGAGGATCCGCGATTCGCGATTCGCGGTTCGCGATTCGAGGGATTCAAGATTCAGGATTGCAGGATGAGGGATTGATTTCGATTAGGGATTTTCGATTAGGGATCAGGGATTGACGATCTGAGTGTCTGAACCCGAAGATCTCATCCTCGATGGCGCGTACGTCGCGTCGCGGTTCGCGCGCGAGCTCTGGCGGCGCTATGCGCCTCCCGTCCAGGACGACACGGTCCGGCTTCCAGACATTCGTCCACGGCTCGAGCTGTTCCTTCACGCGCTCTTCGAGCGCGAGATCGCGATCGCGACTGCCGAACCTGCTGCGCCGGTCAGCTGGCTCGGGCGCCTGGCCGGACGTGGCACGGACGCACGCTCCGAGGTGGTACCTGGCACTGACGGCGTCCGCGTTTACCTCCCGCCAGCTCTCGATGCCGATGACGGCGCGCTGCAGCTTTTTACACTCATGGCGGTGGCGCAGGCGGTGCGGCTGGTGCGGGGAAGCACCACGGTGGCGTCCGCGATCGAGGCTGACGAAGTGCTGCACCGTTTCGCGATCGCGGAGGCAACCGCCGTCGACACGTGGATCGCTGGGGAAGCGCCCGGGCTTGTGCCGGCGCTCCGCGCCGCGCGCCGCGATGCGCTCGCGAAACGATCGGCGTCGTGGCCAGCGGCCCGGCGTGGGCGGTGGATCGAAGAGCTCGTGCGGGATTGGCTTGCACACGATCCAACACAACGCTGCGAGTGGGTGCCGCTGTGTGACACGCCCTCCGAATCCCTCGCGTGGGCGTTGGGCGTGTCCTCGGAGAGATCGGGGGAACCGGGTAGATTCGGGAACCAAATCGCACCCGTGTCGTATTGGGGCCGGTTTCTTGCGCCTGCGAAGCCGCTCGTCGCAGACGGTTACGCGAACATCAGCGAGCCTCCGGCACTGCGGAAGCAGCGCCGCGTCGCCGAAATGCGCAGACGGCCGCGCGTGCGCGAAGCCGCGGAGGACGAGGACGACGTGGGCGCCGGCACGTGGGTGATCCGCCCGGACGAGCCGCAGGAAAGCGTCGAGGATCCATTTGGTCTCCAGCGGCCGACAGATCGCGACGACCACGCCGATCCCGAAGGTCTGGGTGATTCACTGTCAGATCTTCCGGAAGCGCGCGTCGTTCGCACACCCGGGCAGGCGAGGGAAGTGCTGCGTGCAGGTGACGAGTCGCCGCGGTCGCCAACTCCCTCGGCATCCCCGCTGACGCAACCGGGGATCGCGTATCCGGAGTGGGACTATCGGTCCGGCACCTATCGTCGTCCGGGGGCGATCGTCCGCGAGCTCACGCCGGAATCAGGGGACATCGAGTGGGCGAACGGCGCACGCCTGCGCCACGGCTCGCTCATTCGCCGCGTGCGGACGCGATTCGAGCGGCTGCGTCCCCGGCGCGTGCGCGTCGGCCGGCAGTCCGACGGACCCGAGCTCGATATTGCGGGGTACGTGAAGGCTGCCGCTGACGTCCGGGCCGGTGTCACGGTCGAGGACCGCCTGTATGTCGAGATGCGGCACGCCCGGCGAGAGCTGAGCGTCGCGCTGCTCGTCGACACCAGCGCGTCGACTGACGCGTGGGTATCAGGCGGGCAGCGCATCGTCGACGTCGAGAAGGACGCGCTGCTCGTTGTGTGTGAGGCGCTGGCGGCACTCGGCGATCGTCATGCCATCTACGCGTTCTCCGGCCACGGGCCAGAGCACGTCGCGCTCGTCGCGTTGAAGCGATTCACGGAATCGCGCGGCGAGGACGTCACTCGGCGCGTGGCTGCGCTCGATGCGGACGGGTACACACGCGTCGGGACGGCGATCAGGCACGTCACGGCCGCGCTCGCCGCCGAACGGAGCGAGCGGCGGCTCCTGCTCGTGCTCTCCGACGGGAAGCCGAACGACATCGATGAGTACGAAGGGCGCTACGGCGTCGAAGATGCCCGCCAGTCAGTCGCCGAAGCTCGCGCCCAGGACGTCCACGTGTTCTGCCTGACCGTCGATCGAGAGGCGCCGCGGTATGCGTCGCGTATCTTCGGCCCGGCGGGATTCAGCGTCCTGCGGCGTCCCGATCAACTCCCGGAGGTGCTGATCGAGGCGCTGCGCAGGCTCATCCGCCCGCGCGGATAAGACCTGCGCAGCCGTTCACGATTACCAACCCATTCGGATCCCGATCCGCACCTGGCGTTCACCGTACGAGCTCGTCACCTCCGAGAACCCGTTCAGGTTCCGCACCGTGCCGTCCGGATTGAGCTGCAGGTTAGAGACGTTGCCCCCCGGATTGTTGAAGTGCGGCGTGTCGAGCACGTTGAACGCCTCGAGCCTGAGCTGCAGGGTCTTCTTGCGCGGCAGCTTCAACTCGCGGAACAGCCCCGCGTCCCAGTTCGCGTAACCGGGACCGCGAAGCACGCCGAACGGCGCCGTGCCGAATCGCGGCTCCGTCACCGGTTTGAACGCGAACGGATCGAACCACGCGTTGCCGCGGCCGGTGCCGTGCAGGATGTCGACGTGGTCCTTGACGATGTCCGCACGCTGCGAGCTCTCCGGCGCGTTCAGCGACGTGCCTGAGGAGGTCACGTCGAACGGCGTGCCGCTGTAGAAGCTGAGAAGGTTGTTGATTTGCCAGCCGCCGGCGATCGCCGCAAGCGCACCGCCCCCGTTCAGCCATCGACGTCCCGGGCCGAACGGCAGTTCCGTCAGGTTCGTGATCTGCAGGTTGTGCGTCCGGTCGAACGCGCTCCGCGCGCGATTCAGGTGGTAGTACTCGGGGATCATGATCCGGGGCGTGTTGTCGCTGTCGGGCGCTCCCGCAATGCCGATTGACTTCGAGAGCGTGTAGCCCACGCCGAGTTGGATGCCATTAGCGAAGCGTCGATCGAGCCGCGCCTGCAACGCATCGTACTTCGTGTCACCAATTGGCGTAATGACACGCGTCTGCGCCGTGCGGCCGAACTTCTGGTTCAACTGTCGGCCCGCCTGACCTCCGTTGATCGGCGACCAGTTCAACTCGAGAAAACCCAACTGGTCGATCTGGCGGGTCGCCACGTAGGCCCCCTCTGCGACGAAGCCCCACTTGAGTTCCTTCTGCACTGCCGCGTTCCAGGACTTGATGTAGCCGCGGTTGAACTTCTGAGGAATCGTAAACGCCGTCACGTTCGACGGAATCGGAATGATTCCGTTGCCGAGATCCGGATCGGGAATTGGCGGCACGCCATCGGCGAGCCGTCCCGCCCACGCGAAGCTGTTCGGCGCCTGGACGACGAGGTTGAGAAGGACCGGATGATTCGTGCGCATCGGCCTCGCGAGCGAATACGGATCGTTGGTGATGCCGAACCCGCCTCTGGCCACGAGAGTCGGCGTCGCCCGGAATGTCACGCCGACGCGCGGCGCGAACAATCCCTTTTCCACCGAGATGCCGAGGTCCCGTGGCACGGACCCGACGCCGCCGATCTCCATCATGTTCGTCGCCGGGTTGTAGCGCTCGAGGCCGCGATCAACCCGCGTTGGCACGGGGAAGTACTCGTAACGTGTGCCGTACGAGATTGTGAGGTTGTGCCTCACCTGCCACTGATCGCGCACGTAAAAACTGTAGCTCCGCATCCGCGTCGTGTACGGCGCGATGGTCTCGTTCAAACGCCCGAGCTGTTCGGGGAGGCCCAGCAGAAAGGCGCCCCATGCGTTGAAGCTGTTGCCGGAGGGTCCGCCCGGCAGCTGCGTCGGTCCGCCGCGGAAGCGGAAGCCGCCCCGGGCGCCGAACGTGTCGCCGGAGCTCAGCTCCGGCTGCGTGTGGTTCAGGCCCTGGAAATAGATATCGGTGCCGGTCCGCACGTTGTGTTTACCCTTCATCCAGTTGACATTTGCGACTGTCTGGAACTGATCGTCGTTCCGGATGTAAGGCATGTACGTCTCGGTGATGCCGACGTCTTGGTACGTGTCGAAATCGAAGACGGGCATGCCGCCTTCGAAATCCCGCTTGCCGTTCAACCCTGGAATTCCGAACAGATCGAAGCCCTTGTTCTGGCCGATGTCCGTGTGCGCGACGCGGACCGACTGGCGCACGTAGCCGAAATGGGCGTCCGCCACGAGGTTGGTCGTGAAGACGTAGGTCGCCCCGGTGGAAAAGTTGTACGTTCCGCCGGTCCCCGTCCCTGGATTGCCGCCGCCGACGGGCATTCCCTGCAGCAGATCTCCATATACCGTCTCGTTGAACGTCCAGAAGCCGAGTTGACTGTAGCGGCCGAAGATGTTCAGCTTCGGCGTCGCATTCCAGTTCATCTTCGTGTCAAGCGTCCAGCGATTGAAGTCGAATGGCGCTTTGATGAAGTAGTTGTTCGTGAGCGGCACGGACCCGTCGGCATTCCGCAGGTTCGGCAGCGGCATCAGCCCAATCAGTTTCAGCGCGATCGGATCGATGCGTTCCAGCGGGATGATGTTGCCCGGAAACGGCGTGCGTCCAGTGCCGTTGTTGCTGCCGGTGACGGGGTCGTAGATAGGGTTGGCCGACGCTGACAGATCGCCGCGGCGCAGCGGTTCGGTCGGGACCGAAATGGTCCGCGTCGCAAACTGCGCGTCGCGCGTGTTCTCGTAGCTGCCGAAGAAGAACAGCTTGTTGCGCTCAACCGGTCCGCCGAGTGTCGCGCCGAACTGGTGATAGCGCCACTTGCCCTTGGTCGTGCCGGCCGGGGTGAAGTAATTGTTCGCCCGCATCCTCTCATCGGTGTAGTACTCGAAGGCCGATCCCTTGAATTGATTCGTCCCGCTCTTGATCTGCACGTTGATTGCGGAACCACCCGCAAGTCCCTGCTCCGCATCGAAGCTGTTGGTGACGACGTTGACCGTCTCGAGCGATTCGAGCGCCGGCACGTAGGCGGCCACGTGAGGCAGCCAGATGTTCGTCGTGCTCACGCCGTCGATCCGCGTGTTATTCGAGCTGCGGCTCGCGCCGTTGACGTTGAACACGAGGGCGCGCGATGGGTTCGACGGGATCGAGTGCGCGTCGGCGGGAGGCGTGAAGCCCGGGATGACCTTGAAGAGCTGCTGGTAGTTGCGGCCAATCGGAACCGGCAGATTCTCCAGCTCGCGCGCCTTCAACTCCGCCCGCACTTCGGCGCGATCGGTCTGCAACACCGGCGACTCGCCCGAGACCATCACGCTCTCGCTGACCTGGCCGACCTCGAGCTTCGCATCGATCCGCGCGACGGAGTTCAGCGTCACCGGCACGGTCTCCCGGGTATACGGCCGAAACCCGGTCATCTTGATTGAGATCGTGTACGTGCCGGAAGGCACCGCAGTGAAGTGGTACACACCGGCCGCGTCAGTGATCAGCTCACGCGTCAATTTCGTCTCGACTTGCTCGATGGTGACCGTCGCGCCGGGCAGGGCAGCGCCCGAGGAATCGGTCACGGAGCCGATGATGGAGCCATAAAGGACCTGCGCGGACGCGACTGGCGCGCCTGCGAGGACGGCAGCGAGAACCGCGGCAACGAGCGCACCGGACCTGCGAAGCACTGCATGCGGCATTTCGGTCTCCTTTTTCCTTTTTCCTTTTTCCTTTTCAGTTTCATCGACCGCGCGCGATCACGCGGTCGTCAGAACACAAACCGCCCCTGGAGTTGTATCCAGCGTGAGGTGTTCCACTGCTGCGTGACCACGCCGAAGTTGGCGCTCGTCGCCGACGTGTTCGGCTGGTCCCACTGCACGTTGTTGAGCGCGTTGATCGCGTCAACGCGCACCTGGAACCTCGTCCGGCCGGCCAGCCGCATCTCGCGCTGCAGGCTCATGTCCAGCTGGTTCATGTAGTCCCCGCGCAGGAAGTCGAAACGCGACGGGAACACACGGCGGTGGAACGAGGCGGGCTGTTTTGCGCTTGCGCGCTCGAACAGGTCCGTGTTGAACCAGCGGGCGCGGTCGCGCTCCCCGCGCGACAGCCTGATGTCCTTGTAGTTATCGCCGTAGTAGAACAGGTTGCCCCAGGAAATCACGCGCCCGCTCTGCAGGTGATAGATCCCGGAGACCTGCCATCCGCCGAGGACCGCACGCGCCAGGCCCGCGTTCGAGAGCCATCGCTTGTTCTCGCCGAACGGCAGCTCCACGATCGACGTGACCATCAGGTGGTGCGGCAGCGAACCGTCCGCCACGCGCCACGACGGTTTCGCATCGAACTCGTTGAAGAAGAAGTCGCGCTCCTTGTGCCAGGCGCGAGTGTAGCCGACATTGAATTCCACGCCGCCGTGCAGGCGCTGGCGCAGCGACAGCTCCACGTGGTGATACTTCGCCTCGCCGCTCGGGTCGCGACCGTTCGACAGCCCGTTCATGTGCGGATAGGCACGAAGCAGCTGATGACGGCGGATTGTGGTGCTCGTGAAGAACCCGTTGTTCGCCATGTCCTGGTAGAGCGCGGGATCGCTCGTCCGCAGCGCATCGAAGTTCGCAATGTTGAACGGGTTGGGCACGAGCGCGTTCAGGAACGTCGCGACGGCGTCGTTCCGGACGAGCCCGTCGGCCCAGTAGCTCTCCGGCAGCGGACTGAGAGACCGGGTGAGCGACACGTGATCGGAGTACGTTCCGAGGTAGGCGACCTCGACGGCCATGCTGTTCGTGATTTCGCGCTGCACCCCCACGCGCCAGCGCTGCTCCCGTGCGCGTTTCCAGTCGCGGTCGACGTAGGTGAGCCCCCGGCCGACGAGTGCGTTCACGCCGAGCGCATTCCCGAAGGGCACGTTGAACCTCGAGCCGTCGGCGCGGAGCGGAAACGGATCGCTGAAAATCGTGCGGCCGTTCGCGAGATCGGTATTCAGGAACGTGAGGCCGTTGTCGTTGGTGAGAATCGTGCCGGTGCTGCGGCTGTACCCGAACTGGTTGATGCTGTCGTTCAGCACGTTGTTGGTGTCGTAGAACCACCCGTAGCCGCCGCGCAGGACCGTCCGGTTGCCCATCTTGTAGACCGCGCCGGCGCGCGGCATCCACCCGTGCTGGCCGTCCGACAGCGAGCGCGGCGCGCCATTCGCGCCGAGATAGGTGTTACCGCCGCGCACGGAGATGGCGGGCAGCTCCGAAAGGGGATTGCGCAGATACGCTGCCTCGGCCGCCGCGGAAATCGGCAGGACCGTGCCGAACGCGAATCCGCCGCCGATGCCGCGGTTCTGCCGTTCGACGAACCCTCCCTCGTACTCATACCGAAGCCCGACGTTCAGCGTCAGCCGGCTCGTCACGCGCCAGTCGTCCTGGACGTACGCGCCGTAGAACGGGTTGGTCAGATCGTAGCTGTCGTTGGTATCGATGCTGATGCCCGTCGGCACGCCGAGCATGAACGAGGCCCATTCAAGCCCGAGACCGCCGGCGTTGTTCGTGTCGTCGCGCTGCCGCACGTAGTTGTTGCGGAACGTGAAACGGCCCGACGTGTTTCCCGCCGGAACATTGGCGCGCCAGTGTTTCCGGAAATCGACGCCGCTGCGGACGCTGTGGCCCCCCATCAGCTTCGACAGCTCGCCCCGGACTGTACCTACGCTGTAGTCGGTTGAGCCGCCGCACGTCACGCCCATGTCGCTGTAGGAATCGAAGTCGAGCTGAGGCAGCAGATGGCAGGGAGACTGCGCCGCGCGGTCTTCGAGATACCCGGGCAGTCCGACCGAGGCGGGCCCGTAGGAGAGCTGCACGGCATTGCGCGCGTTGCCCTCTGTAAAGCGGTTGAAGGCGACCGACGCGTTCCAGACGGTGGTGGAGCTCTGGACGAAGACGTGATCGATCGTCGCGCCAAGGTTCTTTCGAATCAGTCCGTTCGTGTGAAGCCCGCGCGCCGTTTCGTACGTCCAGTCGCCGCGGTCCTCCAGGAACGAGTTGTAGCTCCAGCGCGCGAACGAGCGATGCCGATGGCTCAATTGCCAGTCGATACGGTTGCTGAAGGCCTTGTAGTCCCAGTTGAACGGCGTCGCGGACGCGAGGTAGTTACTCGAACCGTCCGCTCCCACGATCCCCGTGGGATTGTTCGGCAGCGGGAACAAGGGAAGATACGCCTTGTAGACCGGATTGAGGATCGGCACCTGATTGTTGGGGAACGGATCGCGAACGACACGGCCGTTCACGAGGCGCGCGGTCCGCGGATCGTAGATTTGATAGCGGACGGGGTCGAGCTTCAGCAGCTCCGAGAAATCGCCGCGCCGCTGCGCCTCGGTCGGAACGGTGCGGTTCACCGCCGTCGGTTCCTCGACCTTCACGTCCTTGAAGCCGTTGTAACTGAAGAAGAAGAACAGCTTTCCGGAGCCGTTGAACATCTTCGGCACGATTACGGGTCCGCCGATCACTGACGCCCAGTTATTGTGATGTCCCGGCGGGGTCTTGCGCTCGGCGCGAAGCCGCGCCGCCTCCGCGGCGTCTCCCGCCTTTTCCGCCGCTTCGATGCGGCCGTAGTACGCCGCGTTCGTCGTGCTCTGCGTCGCGTTCCAGTCCTGGTTCCAGTACTGCCAGGTGCCGCTGCCGCGGTACTGGTTCGTGCCGCTCTTGGTCATCATGCTGATGTTCGCACCGCTCGAATGCCCCTTCGATGCGTCGAACCCGGCGGTTTCGATCTTCACTTCCGCGACGGTGTCGGTGTACGGCAGGTACCCGACGCGGCGGCTCGGTCCCGCGTTCGGCACGCCATCGAGCGAGAACTCATTGCCGCCCGTCGAGCCGCCCGACGAGATCGCGGACGCGCCGACGTTCGAGTGGAGCCCCAGATAATTGGGCTGACCGGTCCATTGAACGCCCGGGACGCTGCGCGCGAGCAGGAGCGCACTGTTGCCGAACATGGGCAGCGAGTTCACCTCGCGATTGCTCAACGTCGACGATGCGCTCGCCGTCGTCGTCTCGAGCAGCGGCGCCTCGGCGGTCACCGTGACTTCGTCGTTGAGCGCGCCGACTTCGAGCACGATCGGCAGTTCCACGCGGCTGTTCACCGAGAGCGCGAGCCCGCGGCGCGTGAACTTCCGGAACCCGTCGGCCTGCACGGCGACGACATACGTGCCGGGAAGCAGATACGGGAATTCGAACGTGCCGCGGTCGTTGGTCACCGCCTGGTTCACGACGTTCGTCTCTTCGCTGGTGATGACGACGGTGATGCCGGGCAGCACGCCGCCGGACGTGTCCCTTATCGTGCCGGCAATCGTTCCCCGCGTCTCCTGTGCGTGGGTCGTCGTCGCAGCGAGCAGCGTGGCTATCACCGCCGACGTGAGCAATCGCGTGCAGAATCTGGCCATCAGGATCCTCCGCTGCTGTACTGGTGGTCGGTACTCGCGGGCCTATCCTAGATCACTGCCGCACACGTCCGCTGATTTTCCGCCGGGCAGAGTGCTGGCGCGAGGGCGGCGCTTCAATCACGGTTTTGTCGTGGGAGCGATCCGAATCAGAACAATCGCTTACGTGTAATCCGCGCCGCAGCCGACCTCATCCGGCACGTCGCTTGATACCGCCTCCCAGCGTCAAGCTGACGGTGAATTGAGGAGATTGGCCACCGATCTCGGTGGTGCTGGCCTTTAGGCCAGCCTATTAATGACATCGGTGGTGCTGGCCTTTAAGCCAGCCTATTACAATACCGCGGTGGCCACCCTCGCGGTCCTCTTGCTGCTGGCGGCTCCGGCGATCCAGCAGGACCCGCAGGGTGCGCGCGACACGTACACGCGCGCGCTCGAACTCGAGACGCAGGGCAATCATGCCGCCGCGCTCTCGCTGTTGTGGGACGCGGCGGCGGCGGCGCCTCGCGACGCCGAGATCCAGAACGCGCTGGGGGAGGCGCTCGAGCGCATCGGCGCGCTGGACGCTGCGCTCGCCGCATACCGCGCGGCGCTCGCCGCACGTCCCGATTTCCAGAAAGCGTCCAACAATCTGATCCTGGCACTGGTGAAAGGCGGGAACGGAACAGAGGCCGTCGAGCGCGCTCGTGCGCTCGCGGCCGCGGTCCCCGCCGACCCGGAGCGCCAGTTCACGCTGGCGCTCGCGCAGTCGGAGCAGGACGTGTCGGGCGCGATCGAGAGCTTCCGGCGCACGCTCGCGCTTGCGCCGCGTCACGTGCTCGCGCGCTACAACCTCGCGCTGACGCTCAGCCGCATCGATCGCACCGCGGAGGCGATTGACGAGCTCCACCGCGCGATCGAGATCGAATCACGCCCCGAGCTGCATTACGCGCTCGGAGTGATCTACTGGCACCAGGGGGAACTCGACACAGCCGCCGTGGAGTTGCGTGACGCCGTGGCGGACAACGATCGCTACGCGGATGCGTATTACACGCTGGGCGCGGTGCTGAAGGCGAAGCGAGACTGGAAGGGGGCCGCCGCGGCGCTCGGACGCGCGATCGCCATCCGGCCGGAGTTCCTGCCGGCCCATTACACGCTCGCGCAGGTGCTCCAACGTGCGGGAGAGGGGTCCCGCGCGCGCGAGGAATTCGATCGCGCGGAGAGGCTCCGGCAGCAGGGGGCGCAGGAGCAGGAAGCCAGCGTGCTGACGGCCGCCGGCGCGCAGCAGCTCGAACGCGGGGAGCTGACGCCGGCGCTCGAAACGTTCCGCCGTGCCACAGCTGTCCTAAACAGTTACGCGCCGGCGTATTACCAGATGGGACGTACGCTGAATGCGCTGGGCGACGCGGCGGCGGCGCGGGAGGCATTCGCACGGGCCCGGCAGCTGAACCCGAGCCTGGTGCCGCCGCGGAAGTCCCCTTGAGTAATCGATTACATTGACCGCGGCGCGCGTGGTTTCCGCGTTACGAAACTCCATCGTCGCGCAGTTTCGCCGTGTAAAATGCCGGATCGGCCGGTACAGCGGCTGCGCTGGAGCTTGTCTGGCCTGTACAGCGGTTGTATAACCTTCCGGTCGTCTTTCGACCGGGGTCCGAGCCCCGCTCTGGAGGAAGCTGATGATGAGAATCCGGGTGTTTCACGGCCTTGTGTGTGCAGCGCTGCTGCTGGCCGTGACAGGCGCGCTGCACGCGCAGGAATTCCGCGCCACCGTCAAGGGACAGGTCGTCGACTCGAGCAAGGCATCGCTGCCGGGCGCGACCGTCACCCTCCGCAACCAGGAAACGAACGAAGTGGCTACGGCCACGACGAACACGGAAGGCAACTACACGATTCCGTTCCTCCGTCCCGGCGTGTACACGCTGGCGGTGGAGATGAGCGGGTTTCAGAAATTCACGCGCACCGACATGCGGCTCGAAGTGGGCCAGGTGGCGGTTGTCAACGCGCAGCTCGGCGTCGGCGGACTCACGGAGAACGTGAACGTGTCGGCCGAAGCGCCGCTCCTCGAGACGAGCAAGGCGGACCGCGGCACCGTCATCGACCAGCACCGCATCGCGGAGCTGCCGCTGCAGTCGCGCAGCCCGATGGCGCTCGCGGTCCTCGTCGCCGGCGTCAATTACAACGCCCAGGCCATCTACCTGCGCCCGTTCGACAACGGCGCGCTCGCCGACTGGTCGATGAACGGCGGCCAGAACCGCAATAACGAGTTCCTGCTCGACGGCGCCCCGAACAACGCGAATCAGAGTGGCAACAACATCGCGTACGTCCCGCCAGCCGACGCGGTCCAGGAGTTCAAGATCGCCACGAACTCCTATGACGCACAGTACGGACGCACCGCGGGCGGCGTGGTGAACATGTCGCTCAAGTCGGGCACCAACAGTCTTCACGGGTCCGTGTACGAGTATTACCGGCGCAAATGGCTCGACGCGAACTCGTTCCTGTTGAACGCGCAGAACAAGCCCAAGACGAACCACTATCTGGACCAGTACGGGTTCAGCATCGATGGTCCGGTGGTCATCCCCGGGCTGTACAACGGCAAAAGTAAGACCTTCTTCATGTTCACGGGTGAGAAGTACCGTGAAGGCACGCCCGCACCGCTGACCAGCACGGTGCCGACCGAGGCGTTCCGCCGCGGGGATTTCAGTGGACTCGTCGACGCGCAGGGACGCCAGATCATCATCTACGACCCTGCGACCGGCCGCGACGTGAATGGCGTCTGGACGCGCGATCCGTTCCCCGGCAACATCATCCCCTCGACCCGCTTCGACCCGCTCGCCCTGAAGCTGATGCAGTACTACCCGCTGCCGAACGGCTCGACGCCTGGAGTCGCCCCATGGCAGTCGAACTTGTTGTACTCGGAGCACTTCAACAAGGACGTGTTCTGGAACTGGGTCGGCAAGGTCGATCACAACTTTGGATCGAACGACAGGACGTTCTTCCGCTGGGGTGAGAACGAGCGCAACGAGCTGCGCAACACGACGGCGATTCGCACCGGTCCGGTGCAGGACGGTCAGCTCCCGCTCGTTCGCGCGAATCGGGCGCTGGTCGGCGACTGGGTCCACATCATGGGCGCCGGCACGGTGTTCAACATCAGGAGCAGCTACACGTATTACCTGGAAGGCAGCCGTTCCGATTACGCGCTCGGATTTGATGAATCGCAGATCTGGCCTGCGAGCCTTGTCTCGCAGTTTCCGGCGGCGCGAGTGGGCGGACTCTTCCCCCGCATCGACATCGACCAGTTCGAGCACTTCTCCCGCGGATTCGGGCCGCGCACGAACAGGGTCTACACCGTGCAGCCGAACATCTCGTTGACGAGAGGCCAGCACAATATCCGCAGCGGCCTCGACCTGCGGCGAACGACGGTCTACAACGAGAACTATGGAAACGCGGGCGGCCAAATCGGCTTCGAGCGCGGGTTCACGCGCCGCACGCTGAGCAGCAACAACGAGCTCGAGGGCAACGCGTTCGCATCCTTCCTGCTGGGGGCGGCCCAGAGCGGCTCAGTGCCCGTCAACCTGTTCCCGAACTTGCTGTGGACCTTTGCGGCCCCCTGGGTCCAGGACGACTGGCGGGTGACGAGCAAATTGACGATGAACCTGGGCTTCCGCTGGGACTTCAACAGCCCGCTCCGCGAGAAGGGCAACCAGCTGAATTACATCTTCGATCCGACGCTGGTGAACCCGGTGTCCGGCAAAGTCGGACAGCAGGTGATGGGAGGTCTGACGTTCGTCGACAAGGACGGCAAGCCATCAACACCGTACAAGCTGGACAAGAACAACTACCAGTTCCGCGCGGGCGGCGCGTATCAGCTGAACGAGAAAACCGTTCTGCGTGCAGGTTACGGGAAGTACTTCCTGAATCCGACGAACGAAGGGCAGACGCAGGGGTTCAGCCAGTCCACGACCCTCATTAACTCGAATGACGGCGGCCGCACTCCGACATATGCGCTTGGCAATCCGTTCCCGAACGGCATCCAGCAGCCGCCCGGCAGCTCGCTGGGCGCGCTGACGTTCCTCGGCCGAGGGTTGACGTTCCTGAATCCCGATTTCGTGATCCCGAGCGTGCACCAGTTCTCGGCAGGCATACAGCGCGAGCTGCCGTGGAAAGTCGCGCTGGAAGCCACTTACGTTGGCAGCCGCAGCTACGACATCGAGGGCAATTGGGGCGGGCGCAATGAACCGTCAGCGGATTTCCAGCGGCAGTGTGACGTTACACTCGGCGGAAACCGCTCGTTCTGCGACCAGCTGCTGCCGAATCCGTATTTCGGGGTCGCCGGATTCGAGGGCACGACCCGCTTCACAAATGCCACGCTTTCGCGGTTCGAGCTGGCGCGGCCAGTTCCCGCGTTCGGCGGTATCACCAGGACCGTGAACAACTTCGGGAAGATGTGGTACGACTCCGCGCAGTTGGTCGCCAACAAGCGCTGGTCGAGAGGCCTGACGCTGAACGCGACCTACACGTGGGTGCCGCGGTGGACGGAAGACGGCGCGAACACGACCACGGGTATCGGCGACGCTTTCGTTGACAACGTGTCAATGTTGCGGAACCACGGTCCGTATTTCTCTCACCGCAAGCACCGCCTCACCGCGTCGGGCGTGTGGGAGATGCCCGGCCGGAACCGGAAAGACCTGGTCGGGTACGTCCTCGGCGGCTGGTCGCTGGCCCCGATGTTCGTCTTCCAGTCCGGCCAGCCATGGGAGATGCCGGACAACGTCGAGCTCCTCGCGGATCCGTCGAAGATCGCGCTCCCGGGCAAGCGAGAGGGACAGTTCATCTACGGCGTGAAGCCGTGCGTCGGGCAGCGCAACACCGACGGCTCGATCCGACTCCTCGACGCGGCGGTCGCGTACGGCTGCACAGAGCCGTTCTTCCTCGTCCGCGAATCGTTCCAGCGGCGCACCACGATGGTCCGCTATGACGAGTTCCGCCGGCCATCGTACTGGGAGCTGGACCTGAACTTCGCCAAAACGACGCGCATCACCGACAAGATGCGGATGCAGGTCCGTCTCGAGGCGTTCAACGTGTTCAACAGTCCGATGTACGACGAGCGCAACTACAACCGGACGACGTCGTCTGCCGATTTCGGGCGCATAAACCGAAACACGGGGGGCGGCGCGCAGTCGAACTTCCAGCGCTTCGTTCAACTCGGGTTCCGGTTTACCTACTGATCATTCGGCGGCCGGGTATTTCTCGCAATGCTGTAGGGCGGGGTTTTAAAACCCCGCCCCTACATCTCCTCCCACTGCTCCTTTTCTGCGTCGTTGCCACACAGGGCGATGCTCGTCGGCATCCGATTACCTGGGACGATTTAGCTCCGTTACACAAGCGGCTTGAAGCGGGCGGTATGACGTCCGCATTGTTTCCTTCATACGTCCAGCAGATCCGTCAGGCGAACGCGAAGCGGGTCCGCGAAGGCGATCTCGATCACCTGATCTTCTACGCACTGCAATCGACGCACTTCACCGCGCTGCCGCCGATCGAGCCGGCGCTGAGCGCGAAGGCGCTGGTGGAGAACGGCGGGCGCGTGCCTCCGGAGGTGCGGCCGCGGATCGCCGCGCTGCTCAAAGCGCTCGAGGCGACATCGGGCGATCCCCGGATCGTGTACTTTCGCGCGCTCGTGAACGCCTCCTTCCCGGACCGCGCCACGCGCGAAGCCGCGCTGCTGCGCGAGTACGAGCGGGTGATGCGGTTCATCTACGACAAGGAGTTCGTGGCGCAAAAGGCGGGGCCCGGGGCGGTCGCGGAACTGTATCGCGGGCGCGGCCTGAGCACCGACACGGCGGTCGAGGCGGGCTACGTCGTGTACACCGGGCTCGGCGTCGTGAAATCGCTGGACCCCGATCGCAGGATCCGGCGCGTGCTGATCGTCGGCCCCGGGCTGGACCTGGCGCCCCGCACGTCGTTCGTCGAAGCCGGTCCTCCGGAGAGTTATCAGCCGTGGGCGGTGATCGATGCGCTCGTCTCGCTCGGCCTTGCGCGGCTCGACGATCTCACGGTCGTCGGCGCGGACATCAATCCACGCGTCGTCGATCACCTGCGCCGGTCGCACGATGCGGCGCCGGCGCTGACGCTGGTCAGCGGGATCGCCGAAACGGCGACGATGAAGCTGTCGCAGGACTATCGCGATTACTTCGGACAACTCGGCCGCGCGATCGGAGAGGTGAAGGACGGCGCCGCGCCGCAGAGACTCGAGGGACACCTCGCCAGGACGGTGCGGGTGCGTCCCGCGGCCGCACATGCGCTCGAGGCAGAAAGGCTCGATATTGTCACCGAGCGCCTGGACGGTCCTGCGTTCGACCTGGTGATCGCGACGAACATCCTGCCGTACTTCGACGACACGCAGCTGCTGCTCGCGATGAGCAATATCGGCAGCATGCTTGCGCCCGGCGGCATCTTTCTTCACAACGAAGCCCGTCCGCTCCTCGGAGACGTCACGGCCGCGCTCGGGTTTCCATTCGAGCAATCGCGCCACGTCGTGCTCGCGAGTCCCACAGGGGCTGCCGCACCGCTCTTCGACAGTGTGTTCATTCACACGAAAGCACTCCGCGCCTCACGGCCTGCCCTGGGCGGAGCCGAACCTGCTCGGGGCGGAGTCGAAGGGTTTGCCTTTACCAACATCGCGCAGCAGGCGGGCCTCACCGCGCGGACGGTGTATGGCAAACACGGCACCAACACATACCTGATCGAGACGACGGGCACCGGCGCGGCTGCGTTCGACTACGACGGGGATGGCTGGATCGACATCTTCCTCGTGAACGGAAGTACGCTGGAGGGGTTTCCTCCGGGACAGGAGCCGACGAACCACCTGTATCGAAACCGCGGAAACGGCACGTTCGAGGACGTGACTTCCGCCGCCCGGCTCGCGCAGGGCGGCTGGGGCCAGGCGGCCTGTGCCGGGGATTACGACAACGATGGGCACGATGATCTCTTCGTGACCTACTGGGGGCAGAACCACCTGTATCGCAACAACGGAAACGGCACGTTCGAGGACGTGACGTCGCGTGCAGGACTGAGCCACGCGAAATCCCGGTGGAGCACGGGCTGCGCGTTCGTCGACTACGATCGCGATGGACGTCTCGATCTGTTCGCCGCGAACTACATCGCCCTCGATCTCTCCGCAACGCCCACGCCGGAGTCGGGGCTGTGCCGCTACAAGGGACTTCCCGTCGCGTGCGGTCCGCCGGGGCTGCCTGGTGGAAAGAACCTGCTGTATCGCAACCGCGGCGACGGCACCTTCGTGGATGTCTCGGAGCCAAGCGGCATCACACGCTCCGCCGGCACCTACGGACTGGGCGTCGCGACGCTCGACTTCGACGGCGACGGCTGGACCGACATCTTCGTCGCGAATGATTCAAATCCGAGCGCGCTTTATCGCAACAATCACGACGGCACGTTCACCGACATCGCGATCCGCGCGGGCTGCGCGTACAGCCAGGACGGGCGGGCGCAGTCAGGGATGGGCCTGGCGATCGGCGACTACGATCGCAACGGGACGATGGACATTTTCAAGACGAACTTTGCCGGCGACACGTCGACGCTCTACGCCAACACGGGGGAGGTCTCGTGCGACGACCGCACGTTTGCCGCGGGCATCGGCGTCAACACGCGGTGGCTCGGGTGGGGCGTCGGGTTCGTCGACCTGGATGGGGACGGGTGGCTCGATCTCTTCCTCGTCAACGGTCATGTGTACCCCGAAGTCGATCGGCTGAAAAGCGAAGCGGGTTACAAACAGCGCAAGGTCATCTACCGCAATCTTCGGAACGGGCGCTTCGCGGACGTCAGCGAGCAGCTCGGTCCGCCGATCACGACCCCGAAGGCCGGGCGCGGCGCCGCATTCGCCGACTTCGACAACGACGGCGACGTCGACGTCGTCGTCAACAACGTCCACGACACGCCCGATCTTTTCCGCCTCGATCGCACCACGCCGGCGCATTGGGTCAGCGTGAAGCTCGTCGGCCGTCAGTCGAACCGCGACGCCATCGGCGCGCTCGTGCGCGTCTCGGCCGCTGATGGCGAACAGCGCCAGGAAGTGCGGGGCGGTGGAAGCTATTACTCGCAGAATGATTTCCGTTTACACTTCGGTCTCGGACAGGCAACAAGCATCCAGAAGATCGTCGTCCGGTGGCCGAACGGGCTCGAAGAGGCGTGGACCGCTCCGGGGATCGATCGGCTGCACATATTGGTCGAAGGCACTGGGCAGAGAATCAAATGAGAACCCTCACCGCTTTCACACTCGCGATTGTCTGCGCCGGCTCCGCAATTCACGCCCAGACGCCGCAGGCGCCCGCGGCCGGCGGCATCTACCCGCAGACCGAACCTGACGACAACGCCGGGTTCGCGCCGATCTTCGATGGCAAGACGCTCAACGGGTGGGATGGAGACCCGCGCTACTGGCGCGTGGAGAACGGCGAGATCGTCGGCGAGACTACACCCGAGAAGGTCGTGACGCTGAACAACTTCCTGATCTGGCGCGGCGAGCGGGTGCGCGATTTCGAGCTGAAGATCGAGTTCCGCATGAACGGCACCAACAGCGGCATCCAATACCGCAGCATGGAGATGCCCTCGATCGGCAAGTGGGTGCTCAAGGGCTACCAGGCTGACATGGACTTCACCGAAGGCTACGTCGGCAACATTCACGAAGAGCGCGGCCGGTCGCCGGCCGGCCAGGGACATGTCGTGTTGTCGAAGCGCGGTCAGGTCACGAGGATTGCGGAGGGGCCGAAGTACAAGATCGTCGGCACCATCGGCGACAACACGCTGCTGAGGGGCGTGATGAACGTGAATGGATGGAACCAGTATCACATTATCGCGCGCGGCCCGGTGCTGATGCAGTTGATCAATGGCCAGCTGATGGCGGTCGCGCTCGACGAGGACACGCAGCACGCCGCCGCCGAAGGGCTGATCGGATTCCAGATGCACGTCGGCCCTTCGTTCAAGATCGAATACCGCAACATCCTCTACAAAAAGATCCAATAAGGGGTGCTCATGACATCGATTTCGAGACGCGAGTTCTTCAGAAAGGCGACTGTAGATGGCGCCGCTCTTGTCGGTTTGCTTGCCGGCGGTGTAGTCGATCTCCGCGCGAATCCACTCGGGCTTCCGATCGGCAGCCAGGTGTATCCGCATCGCGCGCTGCTGAAGGACTTTCCGGCCTACGTGAAGACGATGGCGGACCTGGGCGTGACGCGGCTGGAGCTGTGTTCGCCGCTCGGCTACGGCGCCGACTTCGCGACGCTGTCGAACGCGAAGGACGTGAAGAAGATCATGGGCGACCACGGCATCAAGTGCGAGAGCTCACATTTCACGCTGCGAGAGCTGCGCCAGAAGCAGCTCGAAAGCATCGCGTGGGCGAAAGAGATCGGCATCAGGCAGATGATGGTGGCGACGCTGTCGGACGGAAACGGTGGCAGCAACCCGACGCTCGATCAGGTCAAGAAGGCGGCCGAGGAATACAACAAGATCGCCGACGTGGCCGCGAAGCACGGGATGCAGCAGGGCCTGCACAACGAGGGCTTCGAGCTCTCCATGACCGATGGCGAGCGGACGTACGACCGGCTGTTCGATCTGCTCGATCCGAAGCTCGTGAAGTTCCAGTTCCAGATGTCCACGATCGCGAATGGATTCGTCGCGGCGGACTACTTCGCGAAATACCCGGGGCGCTTCATCTCGATGCACGTGCAGGACATCGACATGAACGCGCCGCTGCCTCCGCCGGCGCCGGAAGGGGGCAGAGGCCGCGGCCGCGGGCAGGTGGCGGTGGGCAAGGGTACGATCGACTGGGTGAACACGTTCCGCGCGGCGAAGGTCGGCGGCATCAAGAACTACTTCGTCGAGCAGACGATGGAGCTTACGCGCGAGAGCGTGGCGGCACTGAAAGCGA
>WNGF01005333.1_pt1 | contig 39030 bp, 23 predicted proteins | sample 5400641 | NCBI WGS metagenome assembly WNGF01 (sample SAMN13153371, study PRJNA577476) | soil metagenome | isolation source: 80 cm soil or saprolite under grassland replicate 2 | place: USA:California | collected 2016-06-15 | reverse complement strand
AAGCCTCTCCCCTGTTTCCAAGGCTATAAGACTTGTTTCCCTTTCCGTGTTTAATCCGTGTTCCATCCGTGGCTCGGAAATCTTCGCGGCCCGCGGGAATTTTGCGCGATAGTGGTCCGGATGACACGGATGGGAGAAGTCCTCCGTGGGAGCGGCCAGCCCCACACTACCGTTGAATTAAGGACCAATAAAGACCCCTTACCCCCCCTTGACCAATGACCAGTGACCAATGATTGACCAAGCCCCAATGCTCAAAGCTCGACCAAAACAGCCGCAGGGGCCGTCGTGATCGCCGCTTGGTTATTGGGCATTGGGCATTGGGCATTAAGTCCATCGAGAGAACGCCAGGCTTAATTCAACGGCCGTGGGGGCCAGCCCACCGGCTGGTCAGTGCGGCGAGTTCCCTCCAACCTGCGCTGCCTCTTCTATCCGTGGTATCCGGGCCATCCGTGGTCCAATCCCTCTGCGGTTCACTGAGGCGCTGAACTCAACCGGTCGTCAGCCGTAACGAGCACCGGCTCCCACGTGCCGTGCCCAAGGACTGCCTGGCGCACTGGCGGCCGCGCAGAAGAATTCTGTCCTGCGCCCCTTCGTGGCGCGTTTGGCGAAATAGTCGTTGCGCCCAGCCGCCATTGTGTTGATATTGGCCGTTCTGTCGCCGGAGCGTAGCTCAGCCTGGTAGAGCACTTGCTTTGGGAGCAAGACGTCGCAGGTTCGAATCCTGTCGCTCCGACCACTATACCAAGCTCAAAGCATTGGGAATCAGTAGACCTATGTTTCGAGCCAACCCCGAAATCCATCGACAGAAAAACAGTTTCGTCCCCTTTCGTCCCCTTTTGCGAAAGCCACCGTCGAGCGAATTCGCGATCACTGGATCCTGTGCTGCGGTGATGAAATAGGGTTTCTGCATTCGGAGGATGCGGCCCTAGTTGGCAGTCGCCGCACTCAATTTTGCAAATTGACTTTTCGGGAACAACGTGCACCATCGGACCGTGAAGCCAGCCAAGAGTGAAGAGATAAAAGCCCGCGTGCAACCTTCCACCAAGCAGACCTTGGAACAGATTGCCAACCGGCAAGAACTAGACGTATATCAGACGTGATCGGACAGGCGCTTCGAGAGTTTATTCAACGGCAGCCGCAAGGGATGGCGACGCGTAAGCAGGAGGAAATCAAGGTCCGTGTGACGCGCGCGATGAAAGCGCAGATCGTCGCTTTGGCGAATGCTCGAGGCGAGTCCGAGAGCATCATCGTCAGGGAGGCGCTTTTCGAATATTTGCAGCCGTAGTCGGCGAAAGCACAGAAGCTGAGGCCCATCTTGGAGAAAAATCACAAAACCTCCACGGCGGTGCCGTGAGAAGGAAACATGAACATCGAAAGCCAATGCCCGACGTGCAACGCAAAGGTCACGTTTGATCAAGCCGAATCGGGTCAGTTTCGCGTCTGTCCCAACTGTGCGCTGTCGTTCAAGCTGCCGGGCGATCCCCTTAGCATCCGCGAGTGGAGCACTGAGTTACCTCGGAAGAAGTCTTATTTCTGGTCGATTTTAGCCTGCTGTTTGGCGGGGGTATTTCTCATCGGCGGCATGGCTGGCGCATCTCTTGGCAGTGGAATCCTGGCTGGCTTTATCGTGCTTCTCTACTTCGCGCCCGCGATCAACGCCGAGCAGCGCGGGCACCAGAGTCTAGGCTCGATTGCTGTCGTAAATCTACTCCTCGGCTGGACATTTCTCGGATGGGTCGTCGCGCTTGCTTGGTCGGCGAGCGCATTAGAGCCGCAGCGGCGATGGTGAAAATCGAAATCAAAGGCGATGGCTGCGAAATGCGCGCGGACCGGCCAGACGGAGAGTTCGGGCAACTGGTCACGCCCGACATCGCTCAACTGCTAGAAATGTTCCCAAAACTGCGGCGCGCGGAATTGTTTGAAGTGATGTTCGCTTTCCGACGCATCAAAAGGTCGAGCAATGGTGGAACTAAGATGAAGCGAGCGAAATGAAATCCCGCTCCATCCGCATCAAGATTTTCCGGAATGCCACACTCCTCGCCGGCAAGTCCGACATCCGCCACGAGATTCGTTGGACCGATTATCGCGGCCAGCGTCGCCTGTTGAAGCGCTCCAAGTTCTCAGCCGCACTGCGCGAAGCCAATCGCATCGCCGATGACCTCGCCCGCGGTCATGTCGCCAGCGAGCGAATGAATTGCGCATGAGGAAAACGGCATGAACGAATCGAATTTCAAATTTAGTCGGACGGGGTCCGCACTTTCAAACGCGGTAGTCATGCTCCGCGCCTCCTTGGCGTTGGCCTCGACCGGCGATTCAAATCTATGAGCGCATCCGTAAAAGTTCCCGTCCCTAATTCGTCCCCTTGAACCCACAATCCACGAGAATCCCAACGATTCGGCCATATCGAATGAGGTTCGAACCCTCTCGCTCCGACCACTCCGTTGCGCAGGGAATTTGCGATTTTAAATTTGCGCTTAGCAGAGGGCGCGCTGAATCGGTCCTACGCAAATCCCCACTCGCAAATCGCAAATCTAAAATCGCAAATTCCTTCCTGGCTACTTGATCGTCGTCAACCGGGCGGCCAATCGCGACTTCTTTCGGTTGGCTTTGGCCTTATGGATCACGCCGGACTTAGCTGCCTTGTCGAAGGCAGAACTAATCTTGCGATAGGCGGCATTCGCCTCTTCCTTCTTGCCGTTTTTCACCGCGTCGAGGTAGGCCCGTTCCAACGTTTTCAAGGGCGATTTGATGCTGCGGTTGTGGAGTCTCTTGCGGGCGCTATTGCGCATGCGGCGTTCGGCGGACTTGGTGTTCGGCATAAATCCAGGTTTCTTAATGCAAAGGCGCTGACGCTATCGAATCGGACCGTAATGTCAACGCCGGGGTTTTGGCTGCGGAACGGCCGGGCGGCCGGGCGCAGTTCCAGTTTTGGCCGGCCTGACCAAGGCGAAGCATTTAGCTGCGGAGCAGCGCCAGAAAGTAGCCCACGGCGCCAGCCGTGGGAATTCGGCGTTAACAAGAAAGAGCCGCGGCGCGGCGAAAGAAGCCTGAGCAGGAACAATTCTTCCGCCGCTCCGCGGCTCTGGCTCCGCGGCGCTAGTGCCCCACGGCTCGCGCCGTGGGCTACTTTCTGACGCTGCTCCGCAGCTCGAGCCCGTTTTGACCAGCCCTGGCTTGGGCCCGGGCACGGCCTTCCAAGGCCGCGCTTTTGAAGAGACACTGTTGCTCCGCTACCAGTGGCGCCGAGGCCAGGGTGAGCGCGGCAAGGCTCCACTCGGTGCCTTGGAAGACCGCGCTGGCCCTACAGCTCCAGCACGACACGATAGAACCGGCGAACTTCCCCGACGGCGCTCGTGTCCTCCTTCGAACCAGTCGTGCCAGTGGAACTCACAATTCCTGGAAGATCGGTCCAATCCGGGTCAGTCACGTCTCGTTTGAATTGGACGCGGTAAGAGCGACCGGGTTGGGCGGTCCACAGGATGGTCCGGCTGCTGCCGTCGAGCGAGTCGATGGTCAGGACCCGCAGGATCGAGGCGCGATCGGTCGGGTCGGTCCCGGCGCGGAATTCCTGCAAATCGGTCGAGCCATCGCCATCGAAGTCACCCGTGCCATCGCGCGACAGGGTGTCGAAGTAGGCCATCTCCCATTCGTCGTCCAGGCCGTCGGCGTCGGTATCCGGTCCGCCAAGGCGCAACACATAGATGTCACGGGCGGTGCTAAAATCGCCGGGAGCGAGGTCGCTCGCGAAGCTGGCGAACACAATCGTGCGCCCATCGGGCGCGAGCACGGGAAGCGTGCTGAGAGCGTTGGCCGGGCCGCCGGTTTGGCTACCGCGGCTGACGAGCAGCGTCGCGCGTTGGGCCCGGTCGTAAACGAAAATATCGGTGGTATGGTTGGTGTCATCCGAGACGAGGTTGTCGGCCCGGCTGGCGAACACGACGTAACGGCCGTCAGAGCTGATTTGAGGAGAGTAAGAATTGCCGTTGCCACCGATGTCCGGCGAGCCGAGGACATTCGTGCTGACCAACACGGACAACCCGGTGCGGAGGTCATCCAAGTAAATGTCCTTAGTGAAAGCGGTCAGTCGTTCGTGCGCCAGGAAACGCCCGTCCAAGCTGACCGAGTAATTCGGGCCTCCGGTGGCAACGAGCACGCTAGTGTTCGTCGTGTGAAGGTCATGGCGAAAGATCACGCCGAGCGGGCTAGCCGCAAAGAAGAAGACAAAGCGCGAGTCGGCGCTAAATAGGGCGTTACTTCCTCCAAAGGTCAAACCGAAACGCCCGCTGACGTCGGTGCTGAGCATGCGCGTCTGTCCGGTGGAAAGGTTCCTCGCGAAGACCTGGGCGACCCCACTAAATGCTGAATTGGTCGCCAGGTCCGACGCTTTGCTCAGGAAAACAATCCAGCGCCCATCCGGGCCAAACACTGGGGTCGTCGAGTCGCCGTTGCCGCCGCCAGTGCCGAAGCGATTGATGCTGATCAATTGATTGGTCGTGTTCGGCGTGAACAAGTCCCGGATGAACACCTGGGTGTAAGGGCTGCTTGGGAGCCGATCGGCAAACGCCAACCAGCGGCCGTCCTCGCTCAATGCGATTCCCGGGCCGCCCAGCGTCGCGCCGGCGAAATTCACCACCGCCGAGTTGCCCGTCTCCCGATCGAGCCAGGAGATATTGGTCGCGGTAGCGCTGGCCACCGGCAACGGCATGGGTTCTTCCAGCCAGGCAAGGTAACGACCATTGCGACTGAGCATGGGATTGAAGGCCAGTCGAGTTGACCCGAGATAGTCCGTGCCCGGGAGATGTAGCACCTGAGTCGTGCCCGTGATCATGTCTCGCACGAAGGCGTCCTGCCACGGGTTGTCGTCAGCCTCGACCAACTGATCGTCGAGGCTGGTGAACGCGATGAAGCGGCCAAACTCGCTCACGCACTTTGGGCCGATGAAGGAGCGCCGGGTGGGCGTGACGGACGGTCGGTCCGGGGCTCGCGCGGAAACAAGTTGCGCCACGCCCGCGTCCAAATCGCGCCAGAAGATGTCCGCCGCCCGGTTCAAGTCGTCCGGGACAATATTATCCGCGGCGCTCTCAAACGCGATCCTGCGCCCATCGGCGCTCAGGGCGGGCTCCGACACAGGCACGATTTCGGCGGGGCTGCCGTTGGTCGTGACGCTGATGAGATCGCGCGTCCCTTTCTGCCGGTCGTAAAGATAGACCGACCACGGACCGTTGGTGGAGGCCGCGCCCAGGAAGGCCACGCGATTGGCGTCTGGAGACATCACCGGCGCTCGCCAGGCCACGACGCCCGCCAGCACGCCTTCGCCGCAGACCACCTCCTGCGTCCCGCTCGCGACATCGGCGAGCATCAGGGCATCCGTGGTTTGGAAGGCAACAAATCGTCCATCGGCGCTGATTGGATGGGAAATCGAGTCACCGAAAGCAAAAGTGAAAACCAGAGCGTTCGAGGCCACCAGTGTCGTGACGCCACCTTGGATGTCATAACGCAGCAGCAAGAGCGGCCGAATAGTCAGCGGCACTTCGCCCGAGACGAAGGCGACATATCGCCCATTCGCGCTGATGACCGGGTTGTAGTTCGCGATGTTGGTCACGGAGGTCGGGAAGTAAGTGGCGGCGCCTGCGCTGGCCCAGATCGTCACGCCGTTGTCAATGTCGCGAACGAAGATTTCCCCATGCCGATTGGTCGTGGCGGTCACAACATTGGTCGCGATACTCCAGAACGCCACATGCCGGCCATCGACCGAGACGGTGGCAGACTCGGATACGGTCGTGCTGAAGAAAGCGGTGACTGGACTTCCGGTGCCATCGGCGTTCACGCTCACCAGGGTGGTCGTGCCCGCAACGAGATCGCGAACGAAAATATCGCTACCAAAACCATTGAAATCATTTGTGACCAAATTCGAGGCCGCGCTCACAAAGACCACCCGCCGGCCATCGGCGGAAATCATCGCAGTATGCGATGCGTGGACGCCACTTTGCACCCCATTGGTGTCCACGCTGAGCAAGGTCGTGGTGGCCGCGCGCAAATCCCGCACAAAGACGTCACTGGAGTGGTTCGTGTCGTTCCCCACGAGATTGCTCGCTTCGCTCTCGAAGGCAACAAACTGACAATTGGACGAGATGGTAGGAAGATTAGAGTCATCATTGCCACCACCCAGCGCACTGGCATTGACGCTCACGAGAACCGTTTGACCGGAATTGAGGTCCCGCGCGAAGACGTCCAGGTAAGGGGAAGAGAGCCCGTTCGTGGCCAGGTTCTTGGCCTGGCTGACGAAAACGAGAAAGCGGCCGTCCGCGCTGAACGACGGCGCAAACGAGTTGCCGCCTCCGGAGATCGATGCTCGGTTTACTCGCGAGACGGGCGCCGGCGGCGGGGCCGCAGTGGCGTGCGGAGTGCTTCTCGAGATAGTGACTAAGAGTGGGATTACGAATAAGAACACCGCCGCATAGAGAGGACGCCGAGCTGGACTCAACGAAAGAGTGGTCGGCGCGAGGGCGGACCAGTCGTTCACTGAGCACTTCCCGCTTAGCAATTGGTGCTGAGGACTCACAAAACAGCTCGTGACTTACGAAACGGCGGGTTAAAAACCCGGAGCGATGTAATGGAAACTCGCATTGTCAAAATTTGGAGTGGCCAGCGCGGCACGAAGCCCGCGGTTGTCCGTTTGCTCGACGCTGTCGTCGCTGAACAGCAATTGGCCCGTGTGCCTGTGGAGGTTGCCATCCCAGACCGTGTTGGGAGCTGGAACGGACAGCGAAAGCGCGTGATTGAAGTACGGGCAGGTAGCTGAGGACATGAAGTCTCGGATGTTCCGATCGGCGCTCAGAATGCTTCGCCCTTCCTGGAGGAACGGGTGACCAATTAAGTAGCTCACGGCGCCGTCCCCAAAGGCTCGGAAACTGAGGAAATCGATCGCTTTCACTTTGGCCGGATCACTGGGACACCAGAAAACCCTCGGAGTGCTGATCTGGTTCGAGAGGTAGTAAAAGTTGACCCAGACGACCCCTTGGCCCTTGGTCCCGTCGCCAAAACCTTGCGTGAACGGAAGACCCGAAACTTCCCACGGAAAATGATCCCCATGTTCGGAGGCCCACATCGTGAAGGCCTGGCCGATTCGACCCAGGTTGTTGGCGCAGATTACGGACTTCGAGCGCGCTCCGCTGGTCGCCAAGGCAGGCAGGGCGACCGATACCAGCAGCGCCAACGCCGCCAGCGTCGCGACCAGTTCGACACGGGTGAAGCCATTCGAGTCCACAGGTCGAGGATTTTGCGGGGCGGTATGAAAAACAAGTGAAGGCAGATCGCCAGCGCCAACCATGGATTCCCTGGGGTCAATCTTCATTGGAACACGAAACTAGCTTACTGGATCGCGTCAGGATTGCAATGTTTTCTGCCGGCGCGCAAGCGGTCCCCGCTCGCAGCATCACGACCGGGAGTGGCGCGTGGGAGTTCCTCGAGGACCGCGGCAGAGTGCAACGCGCTGCGACCGGGGACCGGTTGCGCTCCGGCGCGCGGTCGCGCTGCGACCGGGGACCGGTCGCGCTCCGGTTCCGATCACTTCCCCGCCGCCCAGGCCAGGGCGTTTTGCAGGAGCGTTTTATAGGCCGGATGCTCGTGCGCCTTGCCGTCGTGGCCCAGGGCGATGCAGACGATGTGAGCTTTGGGATGTTTCACGATCCAGACGGAAGGATAGGTCTGGCCGGTCGTCAGATTCTTGCTCGTGGCCAGCACCTGCACCGGCGTGCCCTGGTCGTCGAACTTCACGTGGTAAAGTTCATCCGTGATCTTGAACGTCGCCGGCACGCCTTTCATGATCGGGTGGTCCGCCTGATCGACGGTGACTTCGAATTCGCCGTATTTGTCGTGCGACCTGGCGCCGCCGCCGACCAGCACGCGGTTGTACTCAGGCCAGTCGGCCCAGTTATACCAAAGACCCGGATGCATCAGGAGCAGGCCCCTGCCGGAGTCGGCGAAATCGAAGAGACCCTTGCGCAGTTCCTGGTCATCCATCTTCTGATTGCTGCTCTGGTAGAGCACATCGACCTGTTTCAGAGCGGAGACCATCACGGCGGGCTGTTCCGTGTAGTTGACCGAAGCCTTGCCTTCCGCGGCCAGGGTGGCGGTGTCAGCCTGGTTGAACCATTGGTTGAAATCGTGCGAACTGCCGCCGCCCACCAGCAATGTCTTGATCCCGCCGCCCCATTTGAATTCCGGCACGGCTCTCGCCGCGGTCGAGCCGTCACTGCGTGTCTTGGCCTGGGCGGAGGCATCGGCGTACTCGCCCGCAGACGGTTCAGCTGTCTCCGCCGTGATGGCGACAAAGGTCGGGGCCACGGCATTGTCGAAACTTTCGAGCGTCAGGTTTTGGATGGGCGACTTGTTCTTGAGGGCGCGGCTGAAGGTCCGCACCTGGCCGTGCTTGAGCACGTCCGGAACGGCCTTCGACCCGGGCACATCATAGCTGCCATTGTAATCGGCGATCTCCACCCCGTTTTTCAGGACAAACTCTTCGCTTGCGCCCTCGGCAAATTTCACTGTGACCTTGGCCACTGGCAGGTTTTCGTTCCTGTTCTCCCCGCAACAGGGAAAAGCCCAACCGCCGATGCCGCCCAGGAAATGCAATTTGCTGGCTTTCACATTCAGGCCGCGAGCTTCCACCTTCTGCGGATAGTCCTTGGAGATACCCCTCCCGCCCTTCAGCACGGTCAGGTTGTTCCCGGTGACGGTCTTGTTGGGATGAAGGATCTCGAAGGGCACGTCGCCGGCCTTGATCAGCCCAAACTTTTGAAACGCCAGCGTTTCGCCGACGGAATCCTTGCCCTGGTAGATCCCCTCGGTGCTGTTGGCCGTGAAAGCGCTGCGCAAGTCGATGATGCGATATCTGGCGTCGTTGCCGCACACGTAAGTCAGGATGTCACGCAACGCGTCCCCACCCAGCGCCTCGAAGCCTTCCGGCATGACGGAGCGGCCGGTATTGCGACGGCTCTTCAGGTCGGCCGTCTTCAACTCCGTCTCGCCACTGTTATTACGGAGGGTGATCGCGGTTTTGTTTTCGCTGGCGATCACGCCGTCGTAAATATCGCCGTCTTTGGTCTCCAGACTCCAATCGATGAAGCTCGGGTCAACTTCGCGGTTCGGATCGAGGATGGCCACGAGCAATTCGGCCGGGCCGTGCGCCCCCATCCCGCTGAGGTCGGGACCGACTTCCTTGCCCTCGCCGTTGAACTTGTGGCAGACGGCGCAGTTTTGCGTGAAGAGTTTCTTGCCGTTCTCCACGTTGCCGGGCTTCTCGACTTCCGGCGTAAACCTGGTCAAAAGCGTGTTCCTTTCCTTCACCTCCGGCCCGCGCAGTTCGTCGATGACTTCGCTGGCCCGGCTGGCCACCGACCGATCGCTGTGCGTGCGCAGCCGGTGCACCGCCGCCGGGCCCAACGTGGCCAGCGTCAGCTTGCCCGCTTTCAGCGCCTCGACCAGCGCGAGCGACCAGTCGCCGCGCTTGATGATCTGGCCGAAGGCGGCGTCCTGCAACTCGCGTGGCAGCTTTGGAAACGCCTCGGCCAGCACCGCCGCGACCGCCGGATCGCCCGTGCCGCCGAGCGCTTCGATGATCCGCGTTTGCAGCGATACAGATGCCGGGGAACCGAGCAACTTGCCGGCGGACGGGAGAATCTCCGCGTTCAACTGGCGCGCCCCGATCAGGCTGGTCGCGACCTGGGCCCGGACGTCGTCGGCTTGGGCGTCATCCTTGAGCTTATCCCCGAGGGAGCGCACGAGAGCTTTGACGTCGCTGGAGAGCGCGCCGGTCTTGTCCCAACGGGCGACCAACGGCAACACCGCGGCGGGCAACACCGGGTTCGCCGAGCTGAGGAGCGATTGCAGGGCCTTTTGCAACTCCGATGACCAGGGGGGAATGGTCTCGGCCTTCAAACCTTTGGCGAAGCCTTCCACCACCGCTTTCTTGAGCGCGTCCGCGCCGGACGGCTTCGCCGCCAGCGAAACCAGCAACTGGGCGGCGGACGCGGCGTCCTGTTTCGCCGCCAATTGGGTGACCAGTTGGCCGACGAGGTTTTGCAGTTCGTCCGGCTTGCGCGAGTCGGCCGCCGCCTCGATGAAGTCCAGCGGCGCCCGGGCCGCCATCCCGACGGCGGCCGATTCCAGCCACGGGTCGTTCAAATCGGGATAGACTTCCAGCAAAGCCAGCCGCGTTTCGGGAGTGATTGGCATGGCGGCCAACGCAGAAATCGCTTCGAGACGAACCCGCGCGTTGCTGTCCTTGAGACGGCGCAGGACGGCGGGGGTCAGATTGGACTGGACCGCGGCCGGTTGCTCGGCGGCGATGCGCAGGGCGGTTTTTTGAATGGTGGGTTTGCCGTCGAGGACGACGGCCTCGCGCAGGACGCCGGGAGCGAGCCGACCCAGCCGATGCAAGGCCCAGAGCGCATGGATCTGCGCCTCCTCCAGGCCGCGGAAGGACCACGAACTGAGCAGCGGCAGCAAGGCATTCGCCGTCTCCGGATCGTTTCTCTCGACCAACAGGCGCTGCGCGGTCAGGCGCACGGGTCGATTGGGATGTTGCAGCGCCTGCACTAACTGGCCGAGCGAAGCGTTCGCCAGGTTGGGCACCTCGATTTTTTTCGCCTGTTTGTGGGAGACGCGCCAGATGCGGCCGAAATAATGATCGCGATCGGGCCGGACGGCGGCGTTGGCCGGGCCGTGGGCGGTGCCGCGCGTGTCGTTGTGCACCACCGCCTGGTTGTAGAAGTCGGTGATGTAAAGGGCCCCATCGGGACCGATCCGCGCGTCGATCGGGCGGAACCACTTGTCGCGTCCGCCGATGAACTCGGCTTCGCGCGTCTTGTGCGCCCGGTAGGTCACGCCGCTGGTCTCGACGACTTCGTGATGGACGAGGTTGATGGTTGGTTCGGTGGTGAAATAGCTGTAGTTCCACTCCGAGGGCCAGGTCCCCCCGTTGTAAATCGCCGCCCCCGCCGCCGCGGTGAAGGAGCCGACCAGATCAATCTGCACATACGCCTGCTCATTGTAGGTGATCAGCGGGAAAGACTTCTGCCCGCGAATGACCGGTTTATAGCTGGCCGTGTTGCCGACTTTGCCGCGCGCGAGTTGACTTTCGGAGAGCACGATGTGGTTCAGGAGATCGCCGCTGGTCGGCTGGGTGAAGAAGAGTTCGTCGTCGGCCGCGACTTCCATTCCCCAGGTGTTGCCCCCCTTGGAGGATACCATTTCAATCATGCTGCCGTCGGGCTTGAAGCGCACCACGCCGGAGCCGATGCCCCCAAAGTCCTTCGATTTATCGCCATTGTAAACATGCGCGCTGGCACTGTAACCATGCGTGGCGTAGATCCACCCGTCGAAGCCCCAGCGCAAGTTGTTGATCACGGCGTGGGTGTCGCCCGTGCCCAAACCGGTGTAAAGCTTCTCCACTTTGTCGGCCCGCCCGTCCCCGTCGGTGTCCCGCAGCCAGAGAATGTCGGGCGCTTGCGAAACGATGACGCCGTCCCTGTGGAAGGCGAAGCTCGTCACCAATTCCAAGCCTTCGTAAAAAACCTGTTTCCTGTCCATCCGCCCGTCCCCGTCGGTGTCGCTGAGGATGGAAATGCGATCGATCGCGGGCCGATCCTTGGTGGGCGGGTGGACGCGGAAGCCGGAATCCTTCCACGCGGCCTTCATCTCCGCTTTCGGTTCGCGGCGACCGTTGGGATACTCGGGCGTCTCCGCCACCCAGAGGCGGCCGGCCGGATCCCAATCGAGATTGATCGGTTTGTTGATCAAGGGTTCCGCCGCCACCAGTTGGATGGTAAAATCGGGATGCACTTCGAGCCTGGCCGCCGCCTTTTCCGGGGCGGTCGGGCCGCCATCGGGATAACGCAGGCTGGCCAATTCCTCCCGGCTGCACAACTCATCCACGTTGGAGCGTCGGCCGGCCCAGGCGATGCCGCGCAGGAGCACGGCGCGCACGTGGGGCAGGTTGAACGTCTTGTAATTGTGACCCAGGAGCGAAACGAACGACCGGTAGTTGTCCTTTTCGTAAACCCACATCTGCGGCTGGATGTCGTAGACCGACGGTTTGCCGGCCGGGGCGCCCTTGGCCTTACCCCGTCCGTTGTCCGGCCTGTTCGGGGTGTAGGCCGCCGCGAGCACGCGCGCCTCGGGCATCATGTGCAGTTCGTAATAGAGCTCGTCCTCCAGTTCGAAGTTCGACACGCCGGTCGTGATCGGGTGCGCCGTGTCCAGGTAATAGAAACTGAACTCGCCTTCGAACCACTTCGAGTGGCCGTGCTCCCACGCCCCGCCGATCACGGTCTTGAACCACTGGGGATCGGTCCCGCAAACCGCGTCGTGCAAGCAGACGATCCCGCCGCCGCGCTTGAGAAATTGGTCGAGGGCTTCGCGCTGAGCCGGGCTAATCGTGCCGGCCTCCGCGGCGAACATCAGCAGCACATCGGTCTGTTCCAGTTGCGCGGCCGTGGGAAACTCCATGGCCCCATCGGCCTGGGCGCCGCGCTGGTTCAACAGATCCTTCCACTCGTTCAGAAAGCGCGGGTGATCATGCTGGCCGGGTCCATGGGTCTTGACGCCGCCGCGGATGAAGACCCGCAGCGGTTGAGCCGCCACCGCCGGGATGGACCAAACGAGGACAGCCCACATCAAACAAACAATTGATTTAAGCTTCATAAAATTCACCTGGTCAGGCGTCGCCAACTCTAAACGGTTTGCCCCGCAGGCCAACAGGAAATTTCCCGTCCCACCACAGCGCAAGACTCAGAGTGGCGAATCCTGGATTGCTTTGCCGGGATCGATACGGGAAGATGGTGGCTCATGGCGACCTACGTTTACGAAACGATTCCCAAAAGTCCGAAGGACAAGCCGCGCCGTTTTGAGGTGGAACAGAGGATGAGCGATCCGCCTTTGCGGACCGATCCGAAGACCGGTCTTCCGGTGCGCCGGGTGATCGTCGGCGGCAGCGGCCTGGTGACCCACGGCCCGAGCATCCTTTCGATGAAGGTGCCGCGGTCCCGGCGTTGAGTCCGGCCGGCCAGCGCCGGACCGGTGGGGTCGAGGCTCACGGAACGGCGTTGGCGGCCGCGAACCGATCCGATTCTCCGCGCCGCTGCTGGAAGGGGACACTTTTGACGACTTCCAGGACCAGGCTGGAGAAGCGATAATGTTTGCGAGCTGCGCCCCGGGCGATCATTTCCAGCGCGCATTTGTCGTAGAACTCCAAACCGCGACCCAGCGCGTAGGTGAGGAGCTTCTCGGCCAGGCAGTGGATAAACTCATCGCGCTTCTGGTTGGCGAGGATGGCCGTGAGGTCGGCCGGGCCTTTGAAGGATTCACCGCTGACGAGTTGGCCGGTCGAGTCAATCGGGAACGGACCGTCCTGCTGGCGCCAGGCCCCGATACCGTCATAATTTTCGAAACTGAAGCCGATTGGATCCATGCGCGCGTGGCAGGAAGCGCACAAAGGATTGCCGCGGTGCTGTTCCATGCGCTGACGCAGCGTGCCGGTGAGCTTGTTTTCCTTCAATTCCGGCACATCCGGCGGCGGCGGGGGAGGAGGCGTGCCGAGAATATTTTCGAGAACGTATTTGCCGCGTTTGACGGGCGAGGTGCGGGTCGGGTTGGAGGTCAACGTCAGGATGGCTCCTTGCGTGAGCACGCCGGCCCGGCCGGTGCCTTTCAGGCTCACCCGCTGAAACGCATCGCCCTTGACGCCCTTGAGGCCGTAGTGACGCGCCAGGCGTTCATTGACGAACGTGTAGTTGGCGTTGAGGAAGTCGAGCACGCTGCGGTCCTCGCGGATCACATTCTCGAAGAACGTTTCCGTTTCCTTTTGCATGGCGCCGCGCAGGGCTTCGTCATAGTCGGGGAACGATTTGGCGTCGGGCGTGACGATGCGGAGGTTGCGCAACTGGAGCCATTGACCGGCGAAGTTGTCCACCAGCGCGCGGGATTTCGGATCCTTCAACATCCGTTTGAGCTGCGGCGCCAGGTTGCGGCGCAGCTTGCCCTGTTCGGCCAGGGCGAAGAGCTCGGCGTCCGGCATGCTGCTCCAGAGGAAGTAGGAAAGGCGCGACGCCAGGGCGTATTCGTCGACCGGGTAGACCGCGGTGGGATTATTCGGCTCGGGTTGCAACTCGCCGCGAAACAGGAAATGGGGCGACACCAACACCGCTTGCAAGGCGAGTTGCACGCCGCGCTCGAAACTGTCTCCCTGCTTGAGTGCGATTTCGACGAATTTGGCAAGGCGCCGCACCTCCTCGGGATGGACCGGTCGCCGGTACGCCCGAGTGGCAAAACGGGCGATGATTTCGCGGGCATAATCGAGCTGATTGGTGGGGGCGGGGTCGCGGAAGAAGATGCGGCGATGGGTTTGCGGCAGCGGCGGCAGGGGGACGTCCATCGGTCCGGCGATCTCCAAGTATTCGATGATCAGGTTACGGTCCTCCTGTTTTGCGGGATCGGGATCGGAGTTGTTGACGTAATTGTTGATGTAGGCCGCCGCAAATCGGTTCGTCCCGGCGGAGACTCGGCAGCGCACTTCATAAACCCGCGGGCCGCCCGACTCCACTGGCACGTCGAACGTTTGCAAGTCGCGGTCACCGAGCCGGAAGGTCATGCGCGGCGGCTCCGGTCCCGCCTGTTCGCCGTAGGCGCTGGCGCGCAGCACGTAGTCGCCGTCCTGAGGAAAGTTGAAGCGGACAAAAACATCCCCTTCCCGGCTGAGCCGGCGTCCCCCGGTTTCCACCGCTTCGCCCGGAGCGGAGCCTTCGAGGTTATCGGCTTCAAACCTCTTGAGGCGGGCCTTGGCGGGGTCTTCGGTAACCAGGGCGTCGCCCAGAATGTTTTCGGCCGCCGCCAGGTACTTTTCCATCAGCACCGGCGGGAGGGAAAGCACGTCACCGATATTGTCGAAGCCATAGCCGGAATCGTCCGCCGGGAAGTCTTCCGCAGGCTGAAATGGGACACCGACCAGGTCCCGGATGGTGTTGTTGTACTCGGCGCGATTGAGGCGGCGGAGGGTGACGCGGCCGGGGTCGGGATGCTGGCAATCGCATTTGAAGACCTGCGACTGGATCCAGCTGAGGATCAAATCAGCTTCGCCGGGCGACGGCTGGGGCTTTTTCTCCGGAGGCATGACGTGGCCCTCGAGGTTCTGGAGGATTTTCTCCCAGGTCTTGGGGTCATTGACCGCGTCGGCCGGCGATTTGTAGGCGTCCAGGGCGAGGTCTCCCTTCTTTTTCCCGTTGCCGTGACAGGCGTAGCAATACTTTTCGAACAACGGCCGAACCTGCTTCTCGTAGGAGATCTCGGCGCGGGTCGCCCCGCGCTTGGGGCGGGCCGGTTTGTTCTGGGCGGAAAGCCGGGCCGAGGGGTCGTGGGCAAACCCCAAGAGCAGCACGCCGGCAATCCAGGTTGTTCGGAACCGCATGACAAGACACTAGACGGCTCGGGCGCAATTTTCTGGAAAGAAATTTCGCGGATTGGAGAGAAATTTCGCCGATTCTGGCGTTGGCGGCGCGGAAGGGGCGCGGCGGTTCACAATTGGCGAATTCGATCCCAGAGGGCCTGCAAATCGAGATCGACCAACGCCCGTTCCTTGATTTTGTTGGCGTCTCGGGCCACCCGCCTGGCTTTGGCCAACCAGTCCCAAGCTTCTTCGAGCCGGCCAAACTGCGCGGCGTAGCAGGCCAAATTGTAGGCAACGACTTCTTCCTTGGGGAATTTGTCGAAGGCTGGACGCAACGCCGCCCAGGCCAACGGCAAGCCACCGTGCTTGACGCGCCGCAAGGCGTAGGCGCGGTAGACCCACCCGGAGCATCGTTCCGGCGCTACTTCCACCAGCTTCTCCGCCACTTGCCGGGCTGCTTCCCAGCTCGACCCCGCCGCGCAGATTTCCCAGCGAACTTCCAGGACATCCGGATGGTCGAGCGAATTTGGTCTCAGTCGCGCGATCTCTTCGCCTGCCTCGGCGTGGTTGCGCAATTCCAACCAGCCAATCGCGGCCAGGAGATGATGGGTATCAGGCGGCTCCAGTGCCTTCATGAGTTGGGTTGGCTCCCGGAATTTGCGAGTGCTCCTTCCCGCTGCCACATAGCGTCGAACATTAACCCAAAGGGAGGTTCCCGACAAGCCGGCGCAGAGCCTGATGGCCTGGGTCTGGGGGAGGGCGTGTTTTGAGAAGGCCAAGGGACCGAAAGGACTGAAAGGACCAAAGGAAGCTTTTGGTCCCTTGGGTCCCTTGGGTCCTTCGGTATTTGAGTTTCGACGCCAGTCGCTTTAGCCTGGCGGCACCGTCACGATGGCGACAACCCACTCCGGTGAACCGGACGCTCGAAGGCTTGGCCGGCTCGATTCCGTATTGATCGAGTGGTTCACCCGTCATGCCCGCGAGTTGCCGTGGCGGCGGACCCTCGACCCCTACGCGATCTGGATCTCCGAGATCATGCTGCAACAGACGCAAGTCAAGACGGTGGTCCCATACTGGACGCGATGGATGAGCGAACTACCCACGGCCAAGGCGCTGGCTGAAGCCGGGCCGGACCGGGTTCTCAAGCTCTGGGAGGGCCTGGGCTACTACACACGCGCCCGCAACTTGCAGAAGGCCGCGCAGCGGATCGTGGAGTTCCATCGCGGAAAGTTCCCTGAAAACTTCGATGACATTCTCGCGCTGCCCGGGGTGGGCCGATACACGGCGGGCGCGATCGCCAGCATTGCATTTAACCAACCCGCGCCGATCCTCGATGGCAACGTCATCCGCGTGCTGACGCGCCTCTTCGGCATTGCGGAGAACCCGCGGGAGAAGGCCACGAACGCGCGACTTTGGCGCCTGGCCGAATCACTGGTCCGGCAGGCGGCGGGTCGTGGCGGGGAAAGGCCGGTTCGGGGCTCGCGTCGGAAGTGCGCCACGGCCGGACGCTGTTCCGTGCTCAACCAATCCTTGATGGAACTGGGCGCCCTGGTCTGCACACCGCGCCATCCCGACTGCCAAAGCTGTCCCGCGCAGGCCCAGTGTGTGGCGCGCCAAAGGGGACAGGTCGAAGCGCTTCCCAACCTCGGCCAGCGCGTTGCGACCACCGCCCGGCGATTCGTGGCTTTTGTGGTGGAGAGTCAGGGCCGGTTCCTGGTGCGCCAGCGGCCCGCGGGCGTAATCAACGCCGGACTTTGGGAGTTTCCGAATGTGGAAGTCGACGCTCTCGCCGTGGATGCGGCGTCGTTGTTGCGCCGTTGCCTGGCTTGTCGGACGAAGGGACTGCTCCCGCTGGGCACCGTGAAACATTCCATCACGCGCTATCGCATTTCGCTGGAGGTATTCCACACCCACCTCCGGGCGCGGGGGTCCGGCGCCCAGGACGAGGCGGGTCGCTGGTTGAGCCTCGAGCATCTGTCCGGCCTGGCCTTCGCCAGCGCCCACCGGAAGATTATTAATCGTCTGCGCGGGTCTGATCGCCGGTCCGGCGAGCCGTCCTTCGACACATCTGCTTGGCTTCCCGCAGCCGTTTGATTAGATTCGCCGGATGTTCTAAACGGACGACTGGCGGGTCATGGGCATGGAATTCATCAAGATCGGCGGGGCACGTGAGCACAATTTGAAGAACCTCACGCTGGCCATCCCGCGGGACAAGCTGGTGGTGGTCACCGGCTTGAGCGGTTCGGGCAAGTCGTCGCTGGCCTTTGACACGATTTACGCGGAAGGCCAGCGCAAGTACGTGGAGAGCCTTTCGGCCTATGCCCGGCAGTTCCTCGACCAGATGCAGAAGCCGGATGTCGATTACATCGAAGGCCTCTCGCCGGCCATCGCCATCGAGCAGCGCAGTTCCGGGATGAACCCGCGCTCGACTGTCGCGACCACGACCGAGATTTACGATTATTTGCGATTGCTCTACGCGAACGTGGCCCAGCCGCATTGCCCGGACACGGGTGTGCCCATCGTGCCCCAGACCACCACCGACATCGTGGATAAGATCCTCGCGCTCCCGCCAAAAACTCGCGTGATGTTGCTCGCGCCGGTGGTGCGGCATCAGAAAGGCGAATTCCGCGACGTCGTCGAGCGCCTGGCCCGCCAAGGATTTGTGCGGGCCCGGATTGATGGTGAAGTGGTCGAACTGGCGGCCAATGTCCGGGTCAGGCTCGATCCGAAGAGCAAGCATCAGATCGACGTGATCGTCGACCGGTTGGTCATCGACGAGAAGATTCGGGTACGGCTCAGCGACTCGGTCGAGACCGCCCTGAAGTGGGGTGGAGGAAGGGTGGTGGTGCTGCAGCAGCCGCCGAAACCCGCTGCCGCCGGAATCCGCAATCAGCCGACCGTGGCGGAGGCCGGGACGGATGGACCCGCGCCCACGGACCAGGCGGGTTGGACCGAGACATTGCACTCCAACCGCAATTACAGTCCGGCGACCGGCAAGAGCTTCGAGACGCTCACGCCGAAACATTTTTCATTTAACGCGCCCGCCGGCGCCTGCCCGGTCTGCCACGGCCTCGGCCAGAAGCTGGTCTTTGACGCGGCGCTGATTGTGCCCGATCCGCAGAAGTCGCTCGAAGGGGGGGCGATTTTGCCGTGGCGACGCGGGGGCAAGCGCATGGTGGTCTACTACAAGGCCATGCTGCGCAGTGTCGCCGCTCACTACGGGGTGAGCCTGGAGACGCCGTATCGGGACCTGCCGGAGCAGTTCAAGAGAATCCTGATGCACGGCTCGGGCGAGACACCGATCGAGTTTCAATTTTGGCGCGCCGGCAAACTGAGCACGGTCCAGCGGCCGTTTGAAGGTGTCATTCCGAATTTGGACCGGCTTTACCAGGAAAGCGAAAGCGAGTTCACGCGCAATCGACTGAAAGCGTTCATGAATCCGCAATTCTGCGATGCCTGCAACGGTCGACGTCTCAAGCCGGAAATCCTGGCGGTCACCCTGGGCGGCGCCGAGGCCAATATGAAATTTCAAATTTCAAATCTCAAATCCTCCATCGTGCCCGGCCTTTCCATCATGGACGTGTGCGCTCTGTCCGTGGAGCAGGCGGATGAATTCTTCGCGAGCCTCCAGCTCAGCGGCTATCAGCAAAAGATCGCGGCCGAGCCGATCAAGGAAATTCGCGCGCGGCTCGGTTTCCTCGGGAACGTCGGGCTGGGCTACCTGACTTTGGATCGGGAGAGCGGGACGTTGAGCGGGGGCGAAGCGCAACGCATCCGGCTGGCCACGCAGATTGGCGCCGGCCTGGTCGGGGTGCTCTACATCCTGGACGAGCCGAGCATCGGCCTGCATCCGCGTGACAACGAGCGGCTGCTCCGCACCCTGCAGCGCCTGCGCGACCTCGGCAACTCGGTGATCGTGGTCGAGCACGACGAGGAGACGATGCGCCAGGCCGATTACCTCCTCGACCTGGGCCCGGGCGCGGGCGTCCGGGGGGGAGAACTGGTGGCGGCGGGCACGTTCGAGGAAGTGCTGCGCAACCCGCGCTCGCTCACCGCCAAGTATCTCACCGGCGAGTTGTCCATTCCCATTCCGCGGAAACGCGTGAAGCCTTCTCCCGAAAAGGGCTGGCTCGAGATTCTGGGCGCCACAGAAAACAATTTGCAGAACATCGACGTGCGCCTTCCTCTCGGCACGCTCACCTGCGTCACCGGCGTGAGCGGTTCGGGCAAGAGCACGCTGGTGGATGACATCCTGCGCCGGGCCCTGTTCCGCCATTGGTTCGGCTCGAAGGAGCGGCCCGGCGCGCACCGGGAGATTCACGGCAAGGAATTGCTCGACAAAGTCATCGTGATCGATCAGACGCCCATCGGGCGAACTCCGCGGAGCAACCCGGCCACCTACACCGGCATGTTCAACCAGATTCGCGATTTGTTTGCGCGTCTGCCCGCCGCGAAGATTCGCGGTTACGATGCCGGGCGGTTCAGTTTCAACGTCAAGGGGGGGCGCTGCGAGAAATGCCAGGGCGACGGTCTGCTGAAGATCGAGATGCATTTTCTGCCGCCCGTCTATGTGACCTGCGAGGCCTGCAATGGCAAACGCTACAACCGCGAGACTTTGGAGATTCACTACAAGGGCATCAACATCGCCGACGTGCTCGACATGACGGTCGATGAAGCGGTGAACTTTTTCCGGGCGGTGCCGCTGATTTACGACAGTTGCCTCACCCTCGCGGAGGTCGGCCTGGGCTACATCCGGCTGGGCCAGTCCGCCACCACGCTCTCCGGGGGTGAAGCGCAGCGCCTGAAGCTTGGCGCCGAACTGACCCGGAAGGCGACCGGCCGGACTCTTTACCTCCTCGACGAGCCGACCACGGGGCTGCATTTCGGCGACGTCGCCAAGTTGCTCGAAGTCCTCTTCAAGCTGCGCGCTCCAGGCAACACGCTGCTGGTCATCGAACACAATCTGGAGGTGATCAAGACCGCGGATTGGGTGATCGACCTCGGGCCCGGCGGGGGCGCCGCCGGCGGACGCATCGTCGCACAAGGCACGCCGGAGGAAGTGGCGCGCTGCCCGGAAAGCCACACCGGCCAATTTTTGCATCGAATCCTTTTCCCGGTTCACGGATAAGGACGGAAGCATTGCATGATGTGGAGCGCGAAACGAAATGGGACGACGATGGCGGCTTCGAACCCAGGGTGGCGACGGGCCCGGCATGGCGTCCGTGGGTTTGGCGTTTGGGAGACCCTGGTGGCCGTCTTGCTCGTGTTCCAGCTGGGTTGCCCGGGCCAGCTCCGGGCCCAGGACACGGCGGAGGTTCGCGCGTTCAAGACTGCGGCGAGCTTGTTTCAGGATGGCGTCTACGAACTGGCGGAGCGCGAGTTCCGGCGTTTCGTGGCGACTTTTCCGCAATCGCCCATGCTGCCGGAAGCGATCTTGCTCGAGGCTCGCGCGGCGCTGGCGCAGACCAATCTCGCCGGAACCATCGCGCTGTTGAAGGGGCACGTGGCCAAGGCCGGTCCGCTGGCTGACCAATACTACTACCGGCTGGCGACCGCCTACCGGGAGAGCAGCAACTACACGGCGGCCGCGGACTCCTTCCTGCAGATCAGCCGGCAGTTCACCAACTCTTCCCTGCTGCTGGAGGCCAGTTACGGCGAAGCACTCGCCCGCTTCAACCTGCGCGATTTCAGCCGCGTCACCGCTTTGCTCCAGGACCCGAACGGCACTTTCCAGCAGGCCAGCAAGGCGCGGCCGAACGACGAATTCACGATCCGCGGCACCTTGTTGCTGGCGGAATCGCTGTTCGAACGAAAACAATATCGCGCGGCGGAAGAGACGGCCTTGCGCCTGGCGGAAGCCAACTTGACCCCGGAGTATCGCTGGGACCGGCAATATCTTCTCTGCCGGGTCCAGGTGGCCGACCAACGTCCGTTGAGTGCGCTGGCTCAGACGACCAACCTGATCGCCCTGGCCAGCGCCACGCCCAGCCGCAACCTCGTCGCCTCCTCCGTCGCCATGCAGGCCGGCATCCTGCGGCAATTGGACCGGCTGGACGAAGCCATTCAAGTCTACACCAACAACCTGGCGGACACGGTGCCGGCCGAGCACCGGCGGCTGGCGTTGCTCAACCTCATTGAAATCAAGTTGGCCCAGGATGAAATCGCCGAGGCCGAGCAGATGCTGGAAAGTTTCCTCACCCGTCAACCGGACGACGCCGCCTCGGACGTCGCGCTGCTCACGTCCGGTGAATTGCAGCTCAAGCTGCACACTCGCGAACCCGGGACCAACTCGATCGAGAACGTGCCCGCGCCTCTGACGGCGACGAACCATTTGCCACAGGCGCTCAATCAGTTCGAGAAACTCCTCGCCACTTATCCGAACAGCCCGTTGCGTGGCAAAGCGCTGTTGAACAAAGGCTGGTGTCTCTGGCTGGACCAAAAGATTCCCGAAAGTGCCGCGGCCTTCCGGGCGGCCGCCGGGTCGCTCCCCTTCTCCGAGGATTTAGCGGTGGCGCAATTCAAACTGGCCGACACGCTTTATGAGCAAGCTGACTACACCAATGCGGTGCGTCATTATCGCAAGCTGACCAATGATTTTGCCGGCGTGCCTCGCGTCAAGGAAGCCCTGTTTGACCAGGCGCTTTACCAGATCGTCCGGGCCAACATCGAGATCGGTGACGAAGCCGCCGCTGCCAGCGCCCTGCAGGAAATGCTCGATTCCTATCCGGACAGCCCCTTCAGCGAGCGCAGCATGTGGCTGGTCGGCCAGGATTACCTGCGGGTGAAGCAGCCCGTCCAGGCGCGACAGATCTTCAAGGATTTCCTGCACCGTTTCCCCGACCGGCCGCTGCGGCCCAAGGTCGAGCTGGCGATCGCGCGGACCTACGTCCTGGAGCGGGACTGGAGTGCCGCCTTGCGCGATTACGAGCAGTGGCTGAGCCGCTACCCGAATCATGAGTTGCGACCCCGGGCGGAATTCAACCTGGCGTGGTCGAACTACCGCGCCAACCGCCCGACCAACGCGTTCCACCTTTTCACCAACTTCGTGGCCCGGTTCCCCACGAACGAGCTGGCGCCGGTCGCTCAATATTGGGTGGCCGACGAGTATTATCGACAATCCAACTATGTGCAGGCGCTGCGCAATTACCAGGTCATCCCGGAAAACACCAACTGGCCGACGACCAACCTGACCTACCAGGCGCGCCTGATGGCGGGCCGCTCGGCGGTCGCCGCCCAACTCTGGAAGGACGCCGCCGGCGACAAGGGACATTTCACGCTCCTGCTCAACGACCGCAACTGTCCGGACGAGATCGTGGCGGAGGCGTTTTTCGCCTACGGCGACGCCAAGACTCTGGAAGATACCAGGACGCTGGAGGAGGCCGATTCCGCCGGGCCACTGCAAAAGTTCGTCGAGGCGCGCAAGGCCTTTGCCAAGATTCCGCAACTTTACCCCACCAATCGACTGGTGCCGCTGGCGCTGGGACGCTTCGGCGATTGCTGCCTGCAACTGGCCAGCCAGGATCCGAAGCAGTACGAGACGGCGACCAACGCCTACTGGAAAGCCATGACCCATCCTTCGGCCGATATCAGGGTACGGAGCCTGGCCGAATATGGACTGGCCCAGGCGCTGGAACTCCAGGCGCCCGGCAAACTCCCGGCCGAGAGTGCCGCGTTGCTCCAGGCCGCCTTCGAGCATTACTACCACATCCTGATCGGCCCGGACCTGCGCGACAAAGAAGAACCCGACCCCTTCTGGGTCGAGAAAGCGGGCATGGCCGCCGCCCGGCTCAAGGAGGGACAGAATCAGTGGCTGGTTGCGCTGCGCATTTACGAGCGGCTGCACGAGGTGCTGCCGCCGTTGCGGCCCCGCCTGCAGGACAAAATTGAAAAGACCAAGGAGCGATTGCAAAACGAACAGAAATAGAACGAAAGGCGGGCTAAAGTTTCCCGGCCTTCATCCGATGGGATGAACCATGAAGAAGTTTTTACTGATCATGGGTGTGGTTGCGGTCCTGGTGGCCGCGGGATGGGCCGTGAAGGCCTTCACCACCGTCCAGGCCAAGGCGCGCAACTCCAGACTGAGCAGCGACGTGGAGAGCCTGTTTGACGGGCTGCAAAAATACAAAGAATTCGCCGGCAGCTACCCGGTGGGCAGCAATGCCGAAATCGCCAAGGCGCTCCAGGGCCAAAACGCCAAGAAGATCACCGTGCTGGTTGGCCGGAAACTCGAGATGAACGCCAAAGGTGAGTACGTGGATCCGTGGGGCACTCCGCTGCGCATCTACTTTTCGGATAGCAGCGTGCTCATCCGTTCCGCGGGACCCAACGGGCGGTTCGACGAGAGTACCGCGATGGAATTTGATGATTTCATCCGCTCGAACTGAGCGGATCGGCGCGCGGACAGGGAGTGAACAATTTTCCGGCTTACTCCCCAGACCGTGGGATAGAATACAGTTTGCAGAGGCTGTTTTGCCCTGGGGCGAGGCGCGAGGGAGGGAGTGTATCCAAGGCGATACTCGACCGACCGAGCAACGAAGAGGGTTGCGGCGCTTTTGGCTTGTGGCTTCGTTGCTCGTCGGGTCACAGAGCGCTGCGGCTCTGCTCCCCTCCTCGCGCCTCGCCACAAGCCAAAATCGCCAGCAACAAACTGTATTCTATCCCACGGTCTGGGGAGTAGAGTTCGCGGCGGGGGATTGCTTCGGGGATCGCGGCGGAGGGCGAGGCGCTGCGACCGGGGACCAGTCGCGCTCCGGCGCCGTATCCAAAAATCAGTGTTCATCCGCGGGGGTCTGTGGCAACAATTCGGGCCGGTATGGAATACGAACCGGTCATCGGGCTGGAGACCCACGTCCAGCTCAAGACGAAGTCCAAGATGTGGTGCGGCTGCGCCAACGAATTCGGCGCGCCGCCGAACACGAACGTCTGCCCGGTCTGCCTCGGCCTGCCCGGGGTGCTGCCGGTGGCGAACGAGGAAGCGATGCGCCTGACGGCGCTGACCGGTTTCCTGCTCAACTGCACGATCTCCCGCTATGCGAAGTTCGATCGGAAGAACTATTTTTATCCCGACGCGCCGAAGAATTACCAGATCACGCAATACGACAAACCTTCGACGCTCCAGGGGCATGTCGACTTTGAGTTCAACGGCGGCCTGGCCCGGGTGCGCATCACCCGCGCCCATTTGGAGGAGGATGTGGGCAAGAATTTTCATTTCCACCGGCACAGCGGCGTTGATTTCAACCGCGCCGGGGTGCCGTTGCTGGAGATCGTTTCGGAGCCGGACATGCACAGCGCCGACATGGCCTACGAGTATTTGAATGCGCTCAAGGACATCCTGGTGCATGGCGGGATCAGCGATTGCGACATGGAGAAGGGCATGGTGCGTTGCGATGTCAACGTCAGCGTCCGGCCGAAGGGCGCGACGGAGCTCGGGGCCAAGATCGAGATCAAGAACATGAACAGCTTCTCCGGTGTGCGCAAGGCGCTGGCCTATGAAATCCCGCGCCAGATCGAGGTGCTCAGCCGGGGCGGCACGCTCGCGCAATCGACCCGCCGCTGGGATGAGGCGGCGGGCCTGACCGAGGAAATGCGAAGCAAGGAGCATGCGCACGACTACCGTTACTTCCCGGAGCCGGACCTGATGCCGTTCGTTCCGGACGACCGGTGGCTGGCCGAGGTTAAATCGCGCGCGGTGGAACTGCCCCTGGCCCGCAAGCAGCGGTTCATGCGCGCCTACGAGCTGCCCCCGGCCGACGCCGAAACGTTCAAGAACGACGTGCCGCTCGGGGCGTATTTCGAGGGGATCGCGCAACGCTCGAAGCATCCCAAGGCCGTCGCCAACTGGGTGATCAACAATTTGCGGGCCAAGCTGAGCGAGACGCAGACGACGCTGGCCGGCTTGAGGTTCAAGCCTGAATGCATCCTGGAACTGATCGACTTGACGGAAAGCGGGCGGATCAGCAGCAAGATCGCGCAGGAAGTTTTCGCGGAAATGTTCACGACGGGCGAGGCGCCTTCGGCCATGGTCGAAAGGAAAGGTCTGGCCCAGGTGAGCGACCTTGGGGCGATCGAGAAACTGTGCGACGAAGTCATCGCCGCCCAGCCCGGCCCCGCGGCCGACTTCAAGGCCGGGAAGACCGCCGCCCTGAATTTCTTGAAGGGCCAGGTCATGAAAGCGAGCAAAGGCAAGGCGAACCCTGGGCTGGTCGGCGAGATTCTGGAACGAAAATTAAAAGGAGGCTGAACCAGGGGGGTCAGTTGTTCAGGCAGTTGCGCACCATCAGGGCGAGCGTTTCCGGGTCGTAGGGTTTTTGCAAAAAGTTCATGCCATCCTCGAACGTGGGCTCGCTTCCGACGACATCGAGGCTGTAACCGCTGCTGTAGATGATCTTGAGATCGGAGCGATCCTGCAAGACGCGCTCGGCCAGTTCGCGGCCGGAGACCCCTTCGGGCATCATCATGTCGGTGAGGAGCAAGTCGATGTCGTTCTTGTGCTCCTCCCAGATTTTGAGGGCCTGGACGCCGGTGGAGGCCTCGAGGACGCGATAGCCCTTCTTTTCCAGGATTTCCTGGACCAACTCGCGCAGGGCGGGCTCGTCTTCGACGACGAGGATGGTTTCGTCGCCGCCCGGGACGTCCCGTCGCTTGGACACCGGCTCCCTGGGCGCGCCTTTGGTGGCGACGGGGAGATAGGTTTTGAAGGTGGTGCCCTGCCCGACCTGGCTTTCCACCTCGACCCAGCCGTGATGTTGCTTGACGATGCCGTAGACGGTCGCCAGGCCCAGGCCGGTGCCTTTGCCGATTTCCTTGGTCGTGAAGAACGGCTCGAAGATCCGGGCCAGCGTGGCCGCATCCATGCCGTGACCGGTGTCACTCACGCTGAGGCAGAGGTAATTGCCCTCCTTCGCCTCGGGGTGGCGTTGGACGTAGTCGGCGTCGATTTCGACGTAGCGGGTGGCGATGGACAGGGTGCCGCCGCGCGGCATGGCGTCGCGCGCGTTAACGGAGAGGTTGACCAGGATCTGCTCCATCATCCCGAGGTCGGCATAGATGGGGCACAAATCATCCTTGGTGTCGCGCTGCAGGTCGACCGCCTCGCCGATCAGGGCCCGCAGCATCTTGGAGAGGTTATTGATCACCTCGTTGAGGTTGAGCAGTTGCGGCTGCATGATCTGTTTGCGGCTGAACATGAGCAACTGGCGGGTGAGATTGGCGGCCCGTTCCGCAGCCAGGGCGATTTGTCGGGTCGACTCGGCCAGGTCGGGCTCGAGTTTGGATTCGGAGCTCATCAGGCCGGCGTGCCCTTGGATGATGGTGAGGATGTTGTTGAAGTCGTGGGCCACGCCGGCCGCGAGCTGGCCAACCGACTCCATCTTTTGGGCCTGGCGCAACTGCGCTTCCAGGTTGAGCCGTTCGGTCACATCCTCGGCATAGCAATGCACCAGCTGGTTGGCCATGACCGGGAAGAAGGACCAGGAAAGGACGCGCCCGGCGATGTTGGTGTCCAGGTGCAATTTGTTCTGGCCGGTGGAGAGACACAGTTTGACGACGGTCGCGGTGTTGAGCGGAAGGATGGACTGCGGGTGGTTCTTCTTGAGCGACCGGGCCATTTCCAGGGCGGCGTCATTGAAGTAGGTGAGCGATCCGTCCGCGGCAAATTCCAGCACGGGGTTGGGGTTGAAACGTGGGAACGCCGCCAGTTTGCGGATCTCCTTTTCCGCCCGTTTGCGATCGCTGGTGTCGCGCGAGACCAGCAGGGCGCGCTGCGGTTTGCCGGCTTCGTCGAAGATATAGCTGGCGGCTGACTCGAAGGTCAGCCAGCCCCCGTTCAGATGAGAGAAGCGCACCTCGATGTTGCGCCCTTCGCGAAAAAACAGCGCTTCATCGAGCGCCTCCTTCAGGGCGCGGACGTCGTCCGGATAAATCAAAGTGGCGCATTTCGTGCCGAGCAAATCCTTGACGGGCTGGCCCAACATGCGCTCGAAGGACGGGCTGGCATAGAGGAAGTGGCCTTCCAGGTCGAGCAAACAGATGAGATCGCGGGTGTTGTCCGTGATCAGGCGGTATTTCTCCTCGCTGCGACGCAAAGCGGATTCGGCTTCCCGCCGTTCCCGGTCGGCTTGCCGCTTTTTCAAGGTTTTGCGGAGCGCGGCCGGGAGGCGTTTGAGGCTGGCCTTGAGGATGTAGTCCTCCGCCCCTTCCTGCATGCAATGCACGGCGATCTCCTCGGAGTTCGACCCGGTGACGAGGATGACCGGCACATCGGACTGCTGTTCCTGGAGCAACTCGAGGACTTCCAGCGCGCCGAACTGGGGCAGCGAATAGTCGGCGAGAATGATATCCGGGGAGGAGCCCGCCAGTTCTTGGAGAAAGACGGCTCGTGTTTCCACGCGCCGGATGGTGAACGAAAGCTTGGCCAGCTTTAGTTCGCGTTCGACCAACTCAGCGTCAGCCCGTACGTCTTCAACCAGCAAAATGTTCAGCTTTGGGTCCATGCGGAAAAAATGGCTCGAGGTGCGTGGGCCACCGGCGAGATGCGCCGGATCAGGCAGCGGTGGCGGTTGCGTCTTAGATTCGTTTTCTGATTAAGCCAAACCAGTTTTGATCCCGGCGACCTTTGATGGCCTAAGTCCAAATTCGTTTCATGTCAGGCGAACGCCTTGCGCAAGAAAACCGGTGCCCGCCGCGTCAACGCGTTCCCGTCCCAAAAATCACGAGCAGTGTCCTAACAGAGAGGTCAGGGTTGTGCCAGCTTCAAGCCTTCCGTTCTTTTCCCGACGGTCCTTGGATGAGAAAGTGTTCTTTCGACGGGCAGGCTGAAGAAGAAGGTGGCTCCTGCCTCCGGCTGGGCCTCGGCCCAAACCTCACCTCCATGCCGTTGGATCACGAGTTGCACGATGGCCAGTCCGACACCGGTCCCCTCAAACTGTTCGGGGTCGTGAAGGCGCTGGAACACTTTGAAGAGTTTACCCGCATACTTCATGCTGAAGCCGACGCCGTTGTCGCGCACGAAGTAGACGTTGCGCCGCTCCTCCTGCCAGGCGCCGATCTCCACGCGCGGCGCGGCGGCCCGGCGCGAGAACTTGAGCGCGTTGGCGATCAAATTGGTGAACACCTGCCGCAACATCGAGGCGTCGCCCGGCGCCGCGGGCAATTCTTCCAGCCGGAGGCTCGCCTGGTTCTGGCCCTGGGATTGGTTGAGTTCGGCCACGGCCGATTGCGCCAAGGCCATCATGTTCACCGGTTGACGCTCCAGGTGGCGCGCGCTGAGCTGGGAGAAGGCCAGCAGGTCGTCGATCAGTTCGCCCATCCTCTCGGCGTTACCGCGAATCACCCCAAACAGCCGTGCCGCTTCGGCCGGAAGCCGGTTCCCGAAATCCTCGTGGATGATTTGGGAGAACCCGCTGATGACCCGCACGGGAGCGCGCAGTTCGTGGGAAATGCAGTAGGAAAACGATTTCAACTCGCGGTTGGCCTGTTGCAACTGTTGGGTTCGCTGCTGCACGCGGGCTTCCAGCTCCTCGTTCGCCCGGCGCCCGGCCTCCTCGGCTTGCTTCTCACGCCTGCTGAGGAAACGGTTCCGCCCGTGGCGGACGACCACCACGGTGGCCAGCGAGAGGAGGAAGTAGCTCAGTTGAGTCATTGCCTCTTCCCGACCGAGCAGGAGCGGCGAGCCCGGGGACCGCACCAGGCAGTGGGCCAGGAGGGCCGTCGCCAAAGCGGCTCCTGCGCCCGCTCCAGCCCCTCCGAACCAACTGCCGGCCACGACGGCGAAGTAAAGGAACAGCCACGGCACATGACCAGGCTGCGGCTGAAGCAAGAAGGCCAGGCCGAAGACGAACGCGCTGCCCGCTCCCGCCAGGAAACCGGCCCGCGCAATTCCATGGATTTTCTTCCTGGGGGCGAGGCAGCGAAATATCGAAATTTCCATCGCGCGTAAAACAGTTCACTTCTGAAACAACGCAACGAAGGTGGCTACCCGACTCCTCTACCGACTACTTCCACTGCCGGCAAAACCTGGGTTCACTCCCACACCACGCTCCGCAGGAGAAACTATTCGGAGTTCAATGCGCGATGCCAAGCAAGGAGATCCCTCACTTCATGCCGTAGAGATACGGATTAACATGCAGTCCAATCCGCGACGGCAACCCGGTCGCAGAAAAAAATTTCCGTGTCTTGGCCCGGCCGGAGCCAGGAGTCCCGGCGGGAGGAGAGTACGAACCGCCGCTTCCGGCGGATCAATTGGACATGTGAGCGATGATATTGGCGCCGAACTGCGAGCACTTGATCTCCGTGGCGCCTTCCATGAGGCGGGCGAAATCGTAAGTCACGCGCTTGCTGCCGATCGCGCCGTTGAGGCCTTTAAGGATCCGGTCGGCCGCCTCGACCCACCCGAGGTAGCGGAACATCATCTCGCCGCTGAGCACGACCGAGCCGGGGTTCACCTTGTCCAGGTTGGCGTACTTCGGCGCGGTGCCATGCGTGGCTTCAAAAATGGCGTGGCCGGTGACATAGTTGATGTTGCCGCCGGGAGCGATGCCGATGCCGCCGACCTGGGCGGCCAAGGCATCGCTGAGATAATCACCGTTCAAGTTGAGCGTCGCGATCACGTCGAAATCCTCCGGACGCGTCAACACCTGCTGCAAGGTGATGTCGGCGATCGCGTCCTTGACCAGGAGAGCGCCGCCCTTGAGCGCGGCCTTCTGCTGGTCGTTGGCCGCGGCTTCACCTTCCTGTTTCTTGGTTCGATCCCAGCGGGCCCAGGTGTAAACCTGGTCGCCAAACATCCGTTCGGCCGCCGAGTAGCCCCAGTCGCGGAAGGCGCCTTCGGTATATTTCATGATGTTGCCCTTGTGCACCAGGGTCACGCTCTTGCGCTTGTGCCGCAACGCGTATTCGACGGCCGATTTCACCAGCCGGACGGTGCCGATCAGGCTGACGGGTTTGAGGCCCAGGCCGACGCAGATCTCGGCGCTGCGCGCCGCGTGATCCGGAGCGGAAAGCCTGAGGTACTCGAGCGTTTTCTCCACCGTGCCGAACCGGATCTTCTGGAAATCCTTGGGAAACTCCCGGGCCAGAAAATCGAGCAACTTCTGTGCTTCCGGCGAACCCCCGCTGTATTCGATGCCCGAGTAAATATCCTCGGTGTTTTCGCGAAAGATGACCATGTCCACTTTTTCCGGATGCTTGACGGGCGAGGGCACGCCCCGGAAATACTGCACTGGCCGGAGGCAAACATAGAGGTCGAGCATTTGGCGCAGGGCGACGTTGAGCGAGCGGATGCCGCCGCCGACCGGGGTGGTGAGCGGCCCCTTGATGCCGACCAGGAATTCCCGGAATGCCTCCACCGTGTCCTCGGGCAGCCACTGGTTGAACTTCCGGAACGCCGCTTCGCCGGCGAACACTTCGAACCACCCCACCTTGCGCCGGCCACCGTAGGCCTGCTGGACGGCCGCGTCGAACACCTGCTGGCTCGCGGCCCAAATGTCGGGCCCCGTGCCGTCGCCGCGGATGAAGGGGATGATCGGATGATCCGGCACGTTGAGCTTGCCACCAGAAATGGAGATATGGTCGCCGGCAGGAGGAGTGACGTCTTGGTAAGGCATGGGAATGGGTGATGAGTTGACGGATTACAATCTTTCGGGAGTTGCCAGGAACGAGGCAATCCTCGAAAGCAGTCGCCCGGCGGCGCCACCGTCGAGCACACGATGATCGAAACTCAAAGTGAGGTTGGCTTCGGTGATCGGAACGAACTGTCCTTTCTGGGCGTCCCAACTGGGCACCGCGCGCCCGGCACCCATGCCCAGGACCAGGGTTTGTTCGGGCAGCGGAATGGGCGTGGCCCAGGTCAGGCCGAACGTGCCGAAGTTGGTGACCGTGGCGATGGAGCCGCCGGTGGCCCCAGGCGGCAAGCGGCGCTGGCGGGCCAGTTCCATCAGTTCGGTGTAGCGTCCGACCAGTTCCTTGAGGGTTCGCCGGTCGGCTTCGCGCAGCACGGGAACCAGCACGCCATCCTCGGCCTCGACCGCGAAGCCAACGTCGATCGCATTGGGATGGACGATGTGGTGGCCGACCAGCCGCCCGGCCGGAGCGCTGTTCTCGGCCAGGGCCAGGGCCAGGGCGCGCAGAGCGTAGAGCGCCGGACCCGCTTTGGGATCGCTCGATTTGCGGTGCGCCAGCATGGGGTCGAGACAAACCGGCAGCGCGACGGTGGCGAGCGGGCGCGTCCAGCTTCGGCGCATCGCATCGGCCACCGCCACCCGCATGCTCGAGGCGGACGTCAACCGGCTCTTCTCCAGGTTCGCAAGAAATGCCTCGAAATCCTGAATGGTGACCCTGCCCGCCGCCCCGCTGCCCGCAATGCCCGCCAGGTCCGCGGCATGCAGGCCCAGTTCGTTCATGCGCGCCTTCATGCGCGGCGACATGTAGCTGGCCCCGGCCGCGTGCGCGGGAGCGGGAAGACCCCGAACCGTTGGTTCGACCCGCTGTTTGCTCTGCCCGTTGGAAGGTTGTCCGGCCGGCGCGGTGGCGGTCTCACTTTCTTCGCCGGCCGACTCCGGTTGATCGAGACCCAACCGCGCGGCATCAGCCGCGCTGGCTTCGAGATAGCCGAGGACGGCGCCGACGGGATAACTTTCGTTGAGGTTCACCAGGAGTTTTTCGACGCGGCCCGGGCACGGCGAAGTAACATTCATCGTGGCCTTGTTCGTTTCCACTTCGATGACATCCTGGTCGGTTTCGACGACATCGCCGGTCTTGACCAACAAGCGGATCACGGTGGCTTCGGCGATCGACTCGCCGAGTTGCGGCATGATGAGCGGGATCTGCGGCATGGGATCAGCGTCTGAGCAGGTTTCGGGCGGCCGCGGCGATACTCCGCGCCGTCGGTCGATGGGCCGCCCACAAGTTGGGGTGATAAGGGACGGGCGTGTCCTTCGCATTGAGCCGTTGCGGAGGGGCATCCAGCAGGCCAAATCCTTCCGAGGCGACGCGCGCGATCACCTCCGCGGTAACGCCGCCCCAGGGCCAGGCTTCGCCGACGCACAGCAATCGGCCGGTCCGCGCCACCGAAGCCATCACCGTGTCGGTGTCGAGCGGTTTCACCGAGCGTAAATCCACGACTTCAGCTTCCGTCCCCTCGGTGGCCAATTCCTCGGCCACCGCCAGGGCTTCGTGGAGCATCGCGCTGTAGGCGACAATGGTCAGATCCCGGCCGGCCCGGGCCAGGCGCGCTTTGCCGGTCGGCAGCGCCTCGGCCGGCAGTTGCTCGGCCTTGAGATGATTGTAGAGATACTTGTGTTCGCAAAAAATCACCGGGTCGTCGATCGCCACCGCTTCGAGCAACATGCTGTAGGCGTCTTCCACCGTCGCCGGCGTCATGACGATCAAGCCGGGATAATGGGCGTAGATGGTTTCAAGACTCTGACTGTGGAAAGGCCCGCTCCCAGTCGTGCCGCCGAAGGGCAGCCGAATGGTAATGGGACAAGGCACCCGCGTGCGCCAGAACAGCGTGGCGGCTTGATTCACGATTTGGTTAAAACCGACAGTGGAGAAGTCGGCGAATTGCATCTCGACGATCGGCCTCATCCCTTCGATCGCGGCGCCGATGGCCGACCCGACCATGGCATCTTCACTGATGGGCGAGTCGATCACTCGCCCGGGAAATTGCTGGGCCAGATTCTTGGTGGCTTTGAAGGCGCCACCGAAACTCCCGACGTCCTGCCCGTAAATAAACACGCGCGGATCCTCGGACAAGGCGCGGGCCTGCGCTTCACGAATGGCTTCCAGGTAAGTGATGCTCATGGGCCGGTTGGAGCGAAATCGATCGCCAGGCCGCCTCAGAGGGCCACGTTTCCTTCGTTCAGGTGCTTGGAAGAAAGCGCGTACCAATCCTCCTTGTAAGGGTCGGGCGGTGATTCGCGTTGCACTTTGGCCACGGCTTCTTCCACTTTGCCCACGGCTTCCTGACGCCAGGCTTCCAGGCTCTTCTCATCCGCCCACTGGCGATCGAGCAACTGTTCCTTGGCCACCTCCAGGCAATCCCGCCCGGCCACCGACTGTCGCAGCCGGGGATCCACGTAGCCCGCATCGTCATGCTCGGCGTGACCGCACAGGCGCAGGAGGCGGGCCACAACCATCTGCGGACCATGCCCCTCGCGCGCGCGCCGCACCGCCAGGCCGAGGCAGTCCAGGCAGGCGGCCAGATCCGTGCCTTCGACAGAATGGCTCTCGATCCCGTAACCATCGGCTTTGTCCGCCAGGGAGCGGCAGGCAAACTGGCGGTCGGTGGGAGTGGAGTAAGCGTAATGATTGTTGGCCACGACGAGGACGAGGGGAAGTTTCTCCACCGCGGCCTGGTTGAGCGCCTCGTGAAACGAACCAGTCGAAGTTGCTCCCTCGCCGATGCAGGCGGCGCCGACCGTGTCGGACACGCCTTTGAAACGCCGGGCCATCAGGGCTCCATTGACCACGGAGATCATTGCTCCCAAATGGCTGATCATGGCCATCAATCCTTCCTTCGGCTTGCCCCGGTGCACGTTGCCGTCGCGCCCGCGCATGGGACCAAGCGGCGAGCCCAGGTAAGTGCGCACTGCGTCCAGCACTGTTTCACCGAAGGCCAACCGACCGGCCGCGTCTCGAATCAGCGGAGCAAAGATATCACCCTTGCGCAAGGAGACAGCGACAGCCGCGCTCAGGGCCTCCTGACCGCGCCCGAGAAAGACGCCGCCGAAGATTTTGTTGCGTCGATAAAGGCTGGCAAACTTCTCATCCAGGATTCGGGCCAAAAGCATCCAGCGGAAGGCTTGGATGTAGTGGGCGCGTCGCGCTGACGTCTCCGCAGTAGAATTACGGCGGGTTTCCGTATGAAGCATAGGAAAATGTTACCTCTTTGGAGGCGGCTCGCGCAATGATTCTTTGGCCCGCCTGGCGCGCCCGCAGCGGCCAACAAAACTCCTGCCGGCTCTTGAAACCAGCGGCTCAGCCATTAAACTCGACGGCAAACCGCAATGGCGCAGGACGCTATGCGACAGCAACGAACGAGAACAAACAACCGAATTGACCTATGGCATACGAACTTCCTCCTTTACCCTACCCGCCTGACGCACTGGAGCCCTCCATCGACAAGTTGACCATGGAGATTCACCACGGTCGTCATCACAACGCCTACGTCACGAACCTCAACAAAGCCATCGCGGGTCAACCGGCGATGGAAAGCAAGTCGATTGAAGCCCTCGTGAGCGACCTGGCCTCCGTTCCGGAAAACATCCGCGGCCCGGTTCGCAACAACGGTGGCGGCCATTTGAACCATTCGATGTTCTGGAAACTGATCGGCCCGAAAGCCGGCGGCGCGCCCGCCGGCCGACTGGCCGAGGACCTCCAGGCCACCTTCGGCAGCTTCGATGCCTTCAAGGAGAAGTTTGAAGCGGCCGGCGTGGGTCGCTTCGGCAGCGGCTGGGCCTGGCTGGTCGTTCATCAGGGCAAACTGGAAATCGTCTCCACGGCCAACCAGGACAACCCGATCATGGGCAAAGCGGTCGCCGGCTGTGAAGGTAGACCGATTCTCGGGGTCGACGTCTGGGAGCACGCTTATTATCTGAAATACCAAAACAAGCGTCCCGACTACCTCAAGGCCATTTGGAACGTGATCAACTGGTCGGAGGCCTCGAGGCTCTACGAGGTGAGCAAGAAGTAGTCAAGGTGACCGCAGGCGATAGAAACGGTTGCTCGAGGGGGCCGATGGATCGGTGATTTGCACGGACCTCGCTGTTCCCGCGGGGACGGATTGCAGCAAAGTCCACGAGGGCAGAGTGAGGGCGTTCTTGAATTCGACGGTGTAACCCTGGTTGGCCGCGGCGTTGAATTGGAGAACGGTGCTTGGTTTCGAGCTGACCACCCGCAGACGCAGTGGGCTGGCTGCGTTGGTGGGATCGGTGCCGAGCTGAAACTCCTGTCGGTCGGTCAGGCCATCGCCGTCGGAATCGCCCGTGCCATTGTGGGAGAGTGTGCCGAAAAAGGAGAGTTCCCAGGCGTCATCCATTCCGTCGCCGTCACTATCGGTCGGACTTGCTTGAGGGCCGGGAGTGGGTGGGCCGGCCATCCAGTTGATCGGGTCGTTGCCGTATTCGTTCAAATTGACTCGCTGCAACGACTGGCCGTCGCCGTCGGCCCCGGGCCAGGGGTCGCGGTCGGAGTAATGGACTTTGTCCACCAGGATGGACGGAACCAGGCCCGCATCGGGATCGGGCGCAGTTTGCGGCGCATCGGGCTTGTAAAGCTCGACACTCTCCCCGCTGTTGTCGAGTTTGCCGCTCCACGGACCGACGATCGGGGTGCCGGGTTGGACATTGTACCTGTCGCGGAAGTCGATCAACTGGGCGGTGTCGGCCGGATCAAAACCAACCACGAGCAGAAAACCGTCGGCCGGAATCGACGTGTTGGGCGGGAAGGTGAAGGAGACGGCGTTCTTCAACTTCCAGCTGTTCGTGGTGAAGATCGGATGAAAGAGCGGTTGACTGGTGCTCGTGATGTTGCGCAGCTCAATGAACTCGTCCACGAAGTTCTCGTTCGTGCCGCCGATGTCCGGCGGGTGATACATGATTTCGCTGATCACGATCGGGCCGACCTTCGGGTAGGCATTGGTCCGTCCGGTGCCCAGGCGGAAGGCCGTCACTGTGTCCGGGTTGTCCGCGCCGAACGTGCGCTGGCTCATGGCCACGTAGTGCGCTTCGCCCACGCTCGTCATGTAACGGCCGAAGGAGACCGCGTTCTCCGCCGCGCCAAAGCTGGCTTGCGCCCGGTAGCCCGTGAGGGCATCGCCTGTCGTCGTCTGCGCAAGATAAACGTCGTCACCCTTGGCCGAGTTGAGGGAGAAACCAAAACCACTGTTGGTGTCGTTGAACTGGTATTCGTAAAAGACCTTGAACCCGGTCGGCCCGTTGGGTGGCAACATGGTTCCATCCGGAATCCGGTATTTCTTCAAGGAATGCTTCGCGTCGCTCAAATACCAGCCGCCGATGTTGACGGATGACGCGGAAAGGTTACGCAACTCGATCGCGTCCTCGAACGGGGGATCGCTGTGGCTGAGCACCTCGTTGACCACGACGTTCGTCAGCAACAGGAAATTGGGATCGCCGGGTGAAGCGCTCCCCGGGAAGCTGACGATGTTCGCCGTGCCGTCGGGCAAGCGGCCTTGCGAGATCCCGGGCGCCTGTGGGCCGAAAGTCACGCCGTCGATCAGGACGCCGGTCGCGCTCGAGATGCCGATTTGCTCGCCCAGGGTGGCGTCCAGTTTGAAGTTCACGTGTTCCGGTCCGGCGGCCAGGTTGTTGTCCGCTTCGAAGCGCTGGAAGGCCCACCCGCCGACGCCGATGAAGGAGAGCGGGGCGATCTTGTGCTTCATGCGACTGGCCGGCGTGGCAATGTTGTCGCTGAGCCATCGTCCGCCGAGGGCCGCCGGTTGCAGGTTGGGGTTGTAGATCTCAAACCAGTCGTCCCCCGAATCGGGGTTGGCCATCCACTCGTTGACTTTGAGCGTGGCGGGATCGCCGAGCACGACGGCATTGTTATTCGGCGCGCCGATACTTTCGAGAGCGAGCACCCAATTGGTGCTGCCATCGGGCCTGCGGCCGATGGAAAAGTCCGCTGCCTGCACCCCAAAACTCACGGCGCTCAGTTCCCCGCCGCCGTTCGCCAGTTTGTCGAAGAGATAGAGACCCTGGCCGGTCGACTTGAGGCCGAAGCCGGCGTTGTTCGTCGAGGGCGGAAAATCCGGGTCGCACTTGATCGCGCGAAAGCCCAGGGCCGAGATCCGGCTGCCCGCCGGGAACACGTACTTGCGCGGAACGGCCGCGTCATCGCTCAGGCTCATGTCGCCCAGGTCGATGATGGTCGCAGTCGGGTTATACAACTCGACCCAATCCGGCGTATTGCCATTCGCATCGCGCTTGACCGTATTGAGCGCGAGCACCTCGTTGAGGACCACGGTTTGGCCCAACACCACGATCCCGGGATTCGGCGCGCCTGGCGTCGGCGAAGGGAAGAAGCCGTAGGTCGAAGAACCGTTCGGCTGACGGCCCATCGAAACATCGGTGGTCTGCGGTCCGTAGATGACGCAGTCGATGAGCGAGCCGTCCGCGGCGACCAGGCCGATCAGGCCCTGGTCCGCGCTGAGCTTGAAACTCAGGTGATCGGGTCCCTGCTCGGGATTGCCATCGGCGGTGAAGACGGCGTAACCGCCCCCCGCGACGAAGCTCAGGGGCGCGATGTCGTGCCGCATCGGGGCGCCGTTGGGATTGTCGGTCAAGAACAGGTCGCCCAGCGCCACGGGCAGCGGGTCGGGATTAAACAGCTCGACGAAATCGTCCGGAAAGGGCGTGAGGCCGTTGGCCAGCCACTCATTGATCTTGAGTTTCCGTGGGTCGCCGGTACGGGCGGCCAGGTTGGCCGCGCCAAAGGTCGGCACACCAAGCCGCCAGGAACCATCGGGCATGCGGGCAATGGAAAGGTCGGCCAACTGCATTCCGAACACGACCGCGTCGGCGGTCATGCCGCTGGGCATGGTAAGAAACACTTCGTCGCCGTTCTGCTTGAGCGCGAAGCCGAGGTGATAGCCGGCCGGGGTGACCTCGCTGTCCGCATAAAGCACGAGATACTGTCCGGCGCCGATGGTCGCATTGCCCGGGAAGCTGAATTTGAAAGGATTGTCCGCCTCGTCGGTCAGACCGAAGCCGGCGAGGGAAACGGCGTTGCCGCTCGGGTTGTAGAGTTCGATCAAATCGGGAAACTTGCCGCTGACCGGCACGGCGGCGTCGTTACGCGCGAGGATCTCGTTCAGACGAACGACGGATTTCATCGAGTTGACAATCCAGGAGCGCGAGGAAGTGACGTGGGCGGGCAGACCGGCCGTTGCGGGATAGACAAACGTGTCGTCCTGGTAGAAGCCCGCGTCGTTCTTGCCGACCACCGAGACGGTGTGCGCCCCCTGGCTGAGGCCGGTCAGGGTGATGGCGGGCGAAGTGGTGATCGAGATCTCGGCACTCCACGGGCCGTTGTCGAGCTTCCACTTGTATCGGGTATAACCCCACTCATAGGGCGGCACCACCGTCCCCCAATTAAACGTGCCGCCGGGCGCAACCGTCAGCGTCGCGCTGTTCAACGGGGTCGTGCTGGCAGGCTCACCAAAGACGAGGATTCCCCGCGGATTCAATCCTCCCTTGTCGAACCCGCCGCGGCCCGTGCCGAGCGCGGGTGAACCGGCGCGGGGCTGGAAAGCGGCTTGAACGAGTTTCCAGTCGGCGGTCGCCACGTTCGTGAGGAGGGCGAGGTTGAGTTGCGGATCGGCGACGACATTGTTCGTGCCTGGACCGGTCCAGGGCAAGGGCAGCAGGTTGTTCTCGAAGATCACGGTGTGGTTGGCCGGGTTGTAGTTGGCCACCAGCGCCGGGCAGTCCCAGATGATATTGCCGGCCACGTAGGCCCCCGCCCCGTAGCTCGCATCGGGCAGCGGCACGCCGTCGTCGGTAAAGTCAAAGGCGGCAATATCACTGACCAGGCCGCCTCCGTTTTCCTTGGCCACATGGACCAGCGTGTTG
>WNGF01003065.1_pt1 | contig 39034 bp, 38 predicted proteins | sample 5400641 | NCBI WGS metagenome assembly WNGF01 (sample SAMN13153371, study PRJNA577476) | soil metagenome | isolation source: 80 cm soil or saprolite under grassland replicate 2 | place: USA:California | collected 2016-06-15 | reverse complement strand
TACCAGGTACCGCGATGTCTTCGGTTTCAACGCCTTGATTTGAGCGGCCGTGAGCGCCATTTTGCTCCTTCGTATGTCTCCAGAACGTTTTCGGAGTACTTTCTGCTTCTGGAGACATACTGGAGACATATAATTGATCGGCTGTCTATGTCTCCCGTTGGACACTATAGAACATCACTTCCATTATTTACAATGGCTTAGTAACGCTTTCTACATTTTATTGGACAGCGCTGGAAGCAATTCTACTTTCCGATGCAGAAGCTGGAGAAGATCAGGTTCAGCACATCGTCGGCCGTGGTCGCGCCGGTCAGCTCGTCCAGTGCGCGCAGCGCGTTATAGAGGTCCAGCAGCACCATCTCCGCCGGGATCGCGTTGCGCACCGACTCGGCCGCCGCGTTCAATGCCGCCAGCGCCGCCTGAACCTGGCCCTGCTGCCGCAGGTTTGTCAGCATGGCGCCGCTGTCTTCGGCCGCGCCGCCGCGCACCGCGCGCAAAATTTCCTCGCGCAGCTCCGCGATGCCTTCTCCCGTCAGCGCCGAAGTGCGCACTGAAGGCAAGGGGTCCCCAGCGCGCCTGCCGTTCATCCCCAATCTGCCAAAGGCTGGCAGATCGGGGGCCCCGTTGGCGTACTGGGGTGAAAGATTCGATGTCGCCGTGAGCAGGTTTCGTGCACCGGCAGCATTCTTCGCCAAGTCCGCCTTGTTGAGCACCACAATTGCGGCGCGCTCGGCGACGTCAGCCAGCAGCTCGCGGTCAACCTCGCTTGCGCCTTCCGTCGAATCAAGCACCACCAGCACCAGATCGGCATCGGCCAGCGCCTCCATCGAGCGGCGAATGCCCAGGATCTCCGCCTCGTCGAGCGGGGTCCCCGGCAAGCCCGTTGTTGGCTTGCTGGGGCGGAGCGCAAGCCCGGCCGCCTCGCGGTCTCCCTCATGCTGCGCCTCTCGGTTCAGGGCCTCGCGGATCCCCGCCGTATCCACCATGCGCACGGGAATTCCGCCCAGCGCGACGGTCTCGCTCACCAGGTCGCGTGTGGTGCCCGGCATCGCGGTCACGATGGCGCGCTCGCGTTCGACGAGGCGATTGAACAAGCTCGATTTGCCGACGTTGGGACGGCCCACAATGGCGAGCGTCAGTCCCTCGTGCACAACCTTGCCGAAGGCGAAGCTCGCCTCCAGCGTGCGAAGCCTCGCGCTCACCTCATCGATCGCGGCCAGTGCCTGCTCCGGCGGCATCACTGCCACGTCATCTTCGGCGAAGTCAATCCCGGCCTCCATGCGCGCGATCAACCCGACCAGCTTCTCCTTCACCGGCGCCAGCGCATGCGAGAGCGAGCCCTTCAACTGCCGCGCCGCGACCTTGGCCTGGTAGATCGTCTGCGCGTCGATCAGGTCGCGCACCGCCTCGGCCTGCGTCAGGTCGAGCCTGCCGTTCAAAAATGCGCGCTGCGTGAATTCGCCTGGCTCGGCCAGCCGCGCGCCGTGCGACATGGCCATCTCCACAACGCGGCGCAGCACCACGGGCGAGCCGTGGCAGCTGATCTCTACAATGTCGTCGGTGGTGTAGGAACGCGGCGTGGCAAAGTAGGTGGCGACCACCTCGTCGATGCGCTCGCCGCCGTCGATCTCAACCAGCTCGCCAAAGTGCGCGCGGCCCGGCTCCAGCTCGCGGCCCCCGGCGAGGCGCAGCATGCGGGCGGCGATTGCCTTCGATTCGGGGCCGCTCAGGCGCACTATGCCGATGCCGCCGCGCCCGGCGGGCGTCGAGATGGCTACGATGGTGTCGTCGAGATTCACAGTATCGCGAAAACAGCGCGGAGTTTTGGCACGCCAGTCTTCTGAGAGGTCATTCTGAGCGGAGCGAAGAACCCCAGCAAAGCTCAGAACTCCGGTGCCGTTTCGAACTTTTCAAGCGATCGATCTCATTCACGAGATCCTAAAGAGCTGCACTAGTCGAAATGCCTGGGACAGAATCGACAGAATCAAGCGGCGCTGAGGTCCTTCGCTGCGCTCAGGATGACCCTCTTAAAGTTCTTATCGTCCGCGACGCGCTGGACGGCCCGCACGTGGTGCTTCCGGCGCCTTGCCCTTGTAGTTCTTCGGATAGACCACCAAGTGGCGCGCCGGGCCCTCGCCTTCGCTCTCGGTGCGCAGCTCGGCATGGTCGCGCAGCGCCAGATGGACGATCCGACGCTCGCGGCTGTTCATCGGCGCAAAGGCGTAGGGCATTCCGCTCTTCAGCACCTTTTCGGCCGCAACCCGCGCCGACATCACCAGCTCATCGTTCCGGGCCTGTCGGAATCCGAGCGCGTCGAAGACGATGCGCTCGTGCTCCTCGAGCATGCCGCCCACGGCTTCCAGCACCACCATCTCCAGCGCGTGCAGCAGCTCTCCGCCGCGGGCCACCAGCAGGTTGCTGTCGGGTCCGGAGAAGTCCACCAGAATCGCCGGCCGCTCCCACTCCGAGCCCTCGATGGTGGGCGGGTCCACGGCGATGCGGTACTTCACCCGAAAACCGCCGAGCCGAACCACGTTGTTCAGCACTTCGTTGATGCGCTTTGCCGCGGCTATCTTGTCGTCGATTCCCATCCCGCTCCCCCGAATTGCCCCAGCAAGCCAACAAAGGGCGCTTGGGGCCCCGAAGCTTGTCAGGCTGCTGCTAGATCCACTTCCGCCAAAGGAGGGCAGAAGTGGGGCACCACACACTTAGCCTATCTCAGCGCTTTTTCTCCGCCGCCTTCGCGGCTCGCTTTTCGGCCAGCGCCCGCATCTCGCGGCCCATCGGCGTCCGGTTCATGATCGTCTGCTGAATGATCTGCACCACCGTGCCGGTAATAATATACAGGCCCAGCCCGGAGGCCACCGTCCAGGTGAACAGGGCGAACATCACCGGCGTCATCATGTTCATCATCCGCTGCTGTTCCTTGCTCATGCCGGCCGCGGGCATCATGCGCTGCATGGCCACCATCAGCACGATGGTCGCAATGGGGATGATGTGCCAGTGGTCGGGGGCGGAGAGATCGCTCAGGTAGAGCCATCCGGCGTGCCGCAGTTCGATGGCATTGCGCAGCATGGTGTAGAAGGCGAAGAGGAAGGGCATCTGGATGATCACGGGCAGGCAGCCGCCGACCGGATTCACATTGTGCTCCTTGTAGAGCGCAGCCACTTCCTTCTGCATCTCCATGCGGCGCGGATCGTCCATCTTGTATTTCTTGTACTTCTCCTGGATGGCCTGCATCTGCGGCGCAACCTTCTGCATCTTCATCGACGATTTGATCTGCGAGATGCGCAGCGGCAGCAGCGCCACGTTGATCATGATTGTGACCACGATGATGGTCCAGCCCCAGTTCGGCGTCCAGTGCTGCTGCGTCCAGCGCACCCAGGCGAAGAGCGGGCGTCCGATGAAGCCGAAGAAGCCGAAGTCAAGCACGCCGTGCAGGTCCACGCCTTCGGCGCTGCGCACGGTCTCCAGCACGTCGACCGCCTTGGGCCCCGCGAAGAGGCGCACGTTCGAGGGCGCGTTCTGCGAGCCCACGGCCACGCCGACAACCTCGGCCCTGGTCTTCTCGCCCTGGGGATTGTTTGCGTCCTTGGGAATCTCGATTGCGCTGCGTAGCTCGGCAACAGCCGTGTTCTGTGGCTGCGCAGGAAGGAAGATGGCGCCGAAGTAGGCGTCCGACGGGCCTGCCCACTGGAAGTTGCCCGTCAGCACGCGTCCGCTGCTGATGTCTTTGCCCGACTTGTCGAGCTTGAGGCGCTTCACGTCTTCGCCGCTCTGCAGATAATTCAAACGCTGCTCGGCGTAGCTGGGCAGGCCGGTGGCGTCGCCAAATCCCGAGGGCCAGGCCGGCAGCGCCGTCACATAGCTTCCCCCGCGGAGCACGCTGGTCTTTACGCCGACCACATAGCTGTTGTCGAAGTGCAGCTCCTTCTTCACCGACAGATCGCCGTCGGCGTACTCGAAGGTGACGTCCTTTGCGCCCGCCTTCGGGCTTTCGTCCACCTGACTTTCATGGACCACGTAAAGAGCACCGTTCAGCCGCTGGCGAAGTCCCTCGTCCCACGTCCAGAGCGAGAGCGGATAGCCGTACTGCGCCGCCGCCAACTGGTTTGCCAGATCGAGCTCCTGGCCCCTGTCGTCTTTGTACTTCTTGAGGACCCAGCTCTTCACCAGGCCGCCGCGATTGGAGAGAGTGATGCGATACAGATCGTTCTCTACCACGGTGGTGCTCTCGCTCGTGGCCTGGAGGGCGGAGGGAGCCACCGGCAGCTTTCTCGCTGCCTCAGCCGCCGGGCTTGCGGGTGGAGCGGCCGGGGTGGGAGTAGCTGGGGCTGTGGCCGGCGCATTCTTCGCCGCCTGCTGACTCGGCGCCGGCGACTTCATCATGAATTGCTGGGCCAGCACCAGCAGCAGCATCGTGACTGCAAAGATGATCATTACCCGCTTGTCCATGCCGGGCTGGTTCTGCGGATTCTGGTACTCGGTCAAGGTAGTATGCCGATCTGAGCGGCCGCGGCCGCCAGTTGATACTTCACTTTCTTATGCGCCTTCGGCTCGGCCGTCGCGCGCAGCTTGCAGACAACTTGGTGATTCTCATCGATTCTATCGAGTATGGCCGCGGTGAGCATGACCCGGAGCCTCGGTTCCCGCCTCAGTTCTCTGGTGCAACAACTTCCGCAGCGCACACTCCATAGAACCGGTCCTCGAGATCAGCGCGCGTCCACAGCCGAAGCGCTCCGGAACAGGATCCAGCCCGCGCCCGCCCAGGGGATGGCAGCGCAGCAGCCGCCAGCACGCCAGCAGCGTTCCGCGCACCGTACCATGACGCAAGACAGCCTCGGCCGCGTACTCCGAGCAGCTTGGCGTAAAGCGGCAGGCGGGTGGCAGCATGGGCGAGAGCCATCGCTTGTAGCCCGCCAGCAGCTTCAGCAATAAGCGCTTCATTGCGGCGGTGCCTCCCGCTTGGTGTTCGTCGCAGGCTTGTTCGCGGTGCTGCTTTTCACGCCACTTTTTGTCGCACCGCTTTTTTTTGCACTGCTTCGCGCCGCGCCGCTCTGTTTGGCACCGCTCTCGCACGCGCGGCGAACCACCTGAAAGGCGCGCTCAATCTCGCGCGAGATCTGCGCGAACTCCGCCTCGAGAAGGCCCTTCTTCGGATTGATCACCACATCCACACCGGCGCTCATTCCGTTCAGCAGATTCAAGTTGTGCCGCACCGCCTCGCGCGTGCGGCGCCGCATGCGATTGCGCTCCACCGCCCCGCCCAGACTCCTGGGGACTGTGAAGCCGACGCGGACACTCTGAGCTTCGCTCGGCATCTCTCCAGCCGCAGCCCCATCAAGCCAACTACAGGCTTGCTGGGGACCCCATAGCAGATAAAAAACGGTCATGTTCCCGGAAAAGTGGCGGTGCCCCTGCTGATAGACCCTTTGAAAATCGGAGTGCTTCAGCAGGTGCGTGCTCTTGGGAAAACGGCCTTGCGGTGTGTCGCTCACGCGGGTATCCACGGCGCTCGCGTTTCGGAAGCTGCGTTTCTGGTGCAGAACGCTAATCGCGATAACCCGGGCTCACTGAAACGCGCTTGCGTCCCTTGGCGCGCCGCCGCGACAACACGGCCTGCCCGCTCTTGGTCTTCATCCGCTGGCGAAAGCCGTGCACCTTGGCGCGCCGGCGGCGGTTTGGTTGGAATGTCCTCTTCGGCATTTGACTCCGATGCTCCTGCTGCAGGAAATCTTGATGAACAACAACTCAAAAGTATAAATGACCGGTGCCGCATCGGCCAAACAGCGGGTCCCCAGCGAGCGCTCAACTCGCTTGCCGGGGTGGAAACTGCTCACCTCGTGGTTCAAAATGTGCTCCCCAACGCACCTGCTGTGCGGTTGCCGAAAAAAAACTTTCCGCTCTGCACCGCGCCTGCTGCAATGACAAATTTCTCTCTTGACGAACGTCTCCCAACAGGCAAAAGTGTGAATGTCCCGTTGCAAGAAACTTTTTGGAGCGCGCTTCCCGGGCCGTCATTCGTGCTAGTATCCGTTTGCGGTTTCTCTGGCCAGCCCAGCCGCGTGCGCGAATGACAATTGTGTTCCGCGCCCCAGCTACTGCACCGGTCTCCATGTCGAGCCAGTGCAGAGAGTTCTGTTCTGCGACGACATAATTTGAAATTTTCAGTTTCAGTCAGCCCCAGCAGGGCTGCCAGCCTTGGCATTTCCTTTTCGCCAGACAAGGGCAGCTCGCGGGCTTTTTGAGTAAGGACAGGCGGCATGATCTCAGATCTGGTAGCGTCGTCAACTCCAAATCCCTGGATGCGGATCCAGGGCGCTTTGGAAAAGAAACTAAACCGCCACATCTTCGACACGTGGTTCAAACCCGCGCGCTTCAGCCACGACTCCAATGGCAAGCTCTTCATCGCCGTGCCCTCGCCCGAGTTCTGCACGGTCGGCGAGCGCTACAACGACCTGATCCTGGAGGCGATCGACAACCTGGGCCTCATCTACGAGGACGTGGAGTTTGTCCCCACGCCCTCTGAGCCGCCCCCGCCTGCAATGGTCCGCCACAACGGCGGCCTGGCTCCGGCCCCCGTGCGTCCAGCGGCGCAGTCGCGTTTTGACTTTGATGGCGCCGCGCAGCTCAATCCGCGCTACACCTTCAGCGGCTTTGTCATTGGCAGCGGAAATCAGTTTGCTCACGCCGCCGCGCTCGCTGTGGCGGCCGCTCCCGGCAAGGCCTACAATCCACTGTTTCTCTATGGCGGCGTGGGAATGGGCAAGACCCACCTGATGCAGGCCATCGGGCATGAGATCAAGCAGCGTCAGCCCGACAGCTCGATCGTCTATCTCTCCGCCGAGCGCTTCACCAACGAGATGATCAACTCCATCAAGCACGACAAGATGGTGACCTTCCGCGACCGCTTCCGCGGGGTCGACGTGCTGCTGGTGGACGACATCCAGTTCCTTACCGGCAAGGAGCGCACCCAGGAGGAGTTCTTCCACACCTTCAATGCGCTGCACGACTCCAACCGGCAGATCGTCATCGCCAGCGACCGCTCGCCCAAAGAGCTCTCCGACGTGGACGACCGGTTGCGCTCGCGCTTCGAGTGGGGCCTCACCGCCGACATTCAGCCGCCCGACCTTGAGACCAAGATCGCCATCCTGCAGAAGAAGGCCGAGAGCGAGAACATCACGCTGCCCGACGATGTTTGCCAGTTCATCGCCAGCAACATTCGCAGCAACGTTCGCGAGCTGGAGGGCGCGCTCATCCGCCTGGTCGCCTACGGATCGCTCACCGGCGCCAGCGTCAACCTCACGACGGCCCAGCAGGTGCTCAAAAACATCATCGACCAGCAGAGCCGCAAGATCACCATCGAGGCCATTCAGAAAGCGGTCTCCGAGCAGTTTGGCCTGCGCCTGCCGGAGATCAAGGTCAAGAACAACTCCCGCCAGATTGTCTTCCCGCGGCAGATTGCCATGTATCTCTGCAAGCAGCTCACCGAGGCCTCGCTGCCGGAGATCGGACGCCAGTTCGGCGGCAAGCACCACACTACTGTCCTGCACTCCATCGAAAAGATCCAGCTGCAGCGCAAGGACGATAAGGACCTCAACCGCATGCTCAACAAACTCACAGAGCAGTTGAGCAACTAAGTCCTGCTAAGTCCATGCCCGGGCGGCACTTCCAGCGCCCGGGCATTGTTTTGCGCGTTTTCGTCTGTGCAAGGCCTGTGCATCCTGTGCACAAACCGGGCGTCTCCGGCAACTTCGGGATTGCTTCCACACTTCGGTAATCCTCCGCGTCCCGTTTCCAGTCCGAATTCTTCCCGCATCTATCGAGCGCACAAGGCAGATCCCGAGTTTTCCACTTATCCAATGCGCCTACGGTTACGGCTGGATTTCTATGTGTTTTGAAGATTCTTCTTAACAACACCTCAAGCACCGTCCGACAGTCAGCGAACCAGGTCAGAGCCAACTGGACAATATTGCTCAACTATTCCCGCTAATCACGTCCTTCGATTCACGGTGGCTCAAGTTCTTCTCTGGGCCAACCACGCGACTGGCTTACCGAACAAGATCGAGGTGTCCCCGACTGCCTCTGGCGCAGAGTTCTCCGCGGCGGCAACGGGGAGTTTTCCTCCACTTTTCACACAGTCCCGCAATTCTCGCTGTTTCTCTGGCCTGTAATTTGATATAAGTGTAAGTCATAGCCAGTGAAAGGTTTTGGGGAGCTCCTATGCCAGAGGCAGCCGTCGCTCAAGGAACCGCTATGGAGATAACGGTTAGCAAATCCGAGCTGTTGAAGGAACTCACTGCCACGCAGGGTGTGGTCGAGCGCAAGATGACCATCCCCATCCTCTCCAACTTTCTCTTCGAGGCGGCCGAAGGTGAGCTGACCATCACGGCAACCGACCTCGACCTGAGCCTGCGCACTAGTTGCCGCGCCGATGTCAAGCGCGAAGGCGCCTGCACCATCCCAGCGCGCAAATTCTACGACTACGTTAAGCTGCTCGGCGAAGGCAATGTGGGCGTGAAGCTGCTGGAGAACCACTGGGTCAACATCCGCTCCGGCCGCTCCAATACCAAGATGGTGGGCATGGCGCGCTCCAACTTCCCCAGCCTGCCGGCATTTCCCACCAGCGGCGCAGTCAAGATCCCCGCACAGACGCTGCGCACGCTGATTGCAAAGACCGTCTTCGCCATCTCCACCGAAGAGTCGCGCTACACGCTGAATGGCGCGCTGCTGGTGCTCAAGCCTGAGTCGATCACCATGGTCGCCACCGATGGCCATCGCCTGGCGCACATCGTCAAGGAAGGCATTCCGTTCGAGATCGCAGGCGAAATGAAGACGCTGATTCCGCGCAAGGCAATGGCCGAGCTGCTCACGCTGCTGGGCGCGCCGGAGCTCGAATTCGTGGAGTTTGCCAAGGATGAATCGACGCTCTTCTTCCGCCTCGGCTCGCGCCTGCTCACCTCACGACAGCTTACGGGCCAGTTCCCCAACTACGAGGCGGTGCTGCCCAAGGAGCACAACAAGTCCATCACCGTGCGCACGGAAGACCTGCTGGCGGCCATTCAGCGCGTGGCGCAGTTTGCCGACGAGCGCTCGGGCGCCATCAAGATGCGCTTTGAGCACAACGAGCTCCGCATCTCGTCGTCATCGACCGAGACCGGCGAGTCGGAGGACTCGATCGAGACCGCCTACAACGCCGAGCCGCTCTCCATTGGCTTCAACTCGGCCTACCTGGTCGACTTCCTCAAGGCCACCGACAGCGACAACGTGTACATCGAGTTCAAGGACTCGCAGTCGGCCGGCCAGCTCCGCCCCGAAGGCATCGACGAATATAAATATCGCTACGTCGTGATGCCAATGCGGATCTGATCCAGACGAGAGTCGTCGGCGAACAACTACACTTGGCGGGTGCCCCAGGTTCCGCGCCGCTTCTTTTGCGGCGCTAACCTGGGAAGATCGCCGCCAGTGCCCTCTCCCGCAACGGCCGCAGCCGCGTCTGCTCCAGCTCATCGCGATAGAACATGTTGTAGGTGTCGAACGGAATGATGCGACGGGCGTCCGGGTGCGCTATGTGCACGCAGGTCTTGCGGATCGAGCGCAGGTCGAAGCTCTGCGCGTCGATGAACTGCACGATCAGCACGCGGAAGAGATTTTCGTAGGCCAGCGTCTCGGGCGCCGCCACGCGCGGCAGGCAGCAGAGCAGCTCGCGCAGCGTGGCCGCCTGCGACTGCGGCGAGTGGTTGGTGGAAAACAGCTTGAAGATCTGCTCGCGCATGCCCTGCTCGTTCTCGTAGATGATCGTGTTCCGCCCGCCGTTGATCAACGTCTCGGGCGGGATCATGCCCGAGAGCGGCATTACTCTGCCGGCTAGTTTCATCGCATACGCCATCGCCAGGCTGTCGGGATGGCACGGCACGGGGATCAAATCCTCCGGGCGGAAGACGCGGCTCTGCTCGAGGATGCGGCGGCGCACCTCGCTTAGCGTGAGCCGGTGTTGCCCCGCGTCGAAGCCCGCAATCCTGCCCGCCTGCTGAACCGGCTGGAAAGTGATGCCGCGGACACAGCGTTGCTGCAGGGCGAAGTCGATGATCGCGCCGAGCTCGCCGTCGTTGACGCCGCGCTCCACGGTCGTCACCAGCGTGGTCGAGATGTTCAGGTGGTTCAGCTTGTCGAGCGCCTTGCGGTGGATGGAGCGCAGGTCGGCCCCGCGCAGTTGCATCAGCGGCTCGCGCCGCAGCGAGTCGAATTGCAGATAAATTTCAAAGCGCGGCATGTACTCCGCCAGGCGCTCGGCGAAGCCGTCTTCCTGCGCGATGCGCAGGCCGTTAGTGTTGACCATGAGATGGCGGATGGGCCGGCGCTTGGCGGCGTCGAGCACGGCAAAGAACTCGGGATGGATCGTGGGCTCGCCGCCCGAGATCTGCACCACATCGGGCTCGAGCTCGTTGGCGACCACTGCGTCGAGCATCGCCTCAATCTGCCGCAGCGGGCGGAACTCGGTGCGATGCGTCCCGCTCTGCGCATAGCAGACCGGGCAGTTCAGGTTGCAGGCGTCGCAGATCTCCACCAGCGTCAGGCAGGAGTGCTGCTCGTGATCGGGACACAGCCCGCAGTCGTAGGGACAGCCGTACTTCACCGGCGTGTTGTAGTGCTGCGGCATCTCCGGCTTTTTCAGGAACACCTCGCGGCAGCGGCGGTAGTAGTCCACGTCGTCGGCCATCAGGACGCGCTCAAATCCGTGCTCCGGGCAGCGCTTGAGCATGAAGACATTGTCGTCCTCAAAGACGATCTTGGCGTCGATGCGCCGGAAGCACGTGGTGCAGATCGAGACCGCCGTGTCGTAGTAGAGATAATTGCGTGTCTTCGCCATTGTTACGCTCACTTCCTGCTTGGAGAGAAACGCCGATGTATCCACTGGGCCAGGGCAGCGAATGCGACCCCGATAAGTCCCACGGCGCTCAGAACGATTACGCCACCTTCGACGATGCCGGTGATCACCAGTACGGGCACAAGCCACTGAGGTCTGGGTGCCGTGGTCCAGCCGTCGCACCAATGAAACGCAACTCCGTTTGCCCCGCACAATCCAAGTGAGATCAAAAACATGCTCGCAAAGATCGCAGCGCTCTTCGCCAGCCCCGTCAGATTTTGCCAAGGAAGTCTCATCGGCTGCGAGCCTTCACCGCCCTTATGATCACCACAACGATCACCCAAACAAGAGCGGCCAGGACGCCCGCTCCACAGAGGAAGAAGGCATCCGCCCCGATCGTTCCCAGGCGATTGTTGCGCATGAAATTCCGGGCGCACAGTCCAAAGCCCAGGATCGTCCCCGCGGCCGAGATAGCCAGAAAGATCAGCGGAGCACGGAGGCTCAGACGTTTACTCTTTTCTGGGTCGGTCATGATCACTTGCAAGCTGTCGCACGAAGCCTTCAATGTTCCTTGGTTTTGAACCGATCTGCAACAAATTCAATGAGCCGCCAGAGGAGCGAAGCGGCCAGTCCTGCGAGGGACGCGAAAAAGAGAATTTCGCCGACTTTCCACAACCAGGGCGGGCCATGGCCGCGATTGCCCGGCGCGCACAGCCCGATCGACACTAGCAAAGCGACTGTCGAGTAGGTTCTCAGCTTGTTGGGGATGAGATCTCTCGATTGCCGTCCCTCGGGAGGATCAGACATTCTGTACTGCGCCTCCTGCGCCGACTCTCATGGCGTTCTCTTCGCGAAAGCATTCACAATTGCCTCCACAATCGCCCAGATAACTCCAAACGCAAACCCGCCCGCCGACAACACCATGAGAGTGCCAGTAGCGCCTATCACCCAATCCGGGGGCCCCTGATCACCACCACCGCAAATCATTCCCAACCCGCACATCCCAAAACCCACCAGCAGGCCAAGCGCTGAATAAGTCAGCAGCTTGCCCGCGGTGAACGGACGTACTTCTGGGCCTGCTACTGGTTCAGGCATCCTGCATCCCCTCTTGCCGCACTTCGCCAAATGCCAGCGCCACCAGCCCGGCGAGGCATGCCCATTGAATCAGGTTCATTCCGCCTACCAGTGGCTGCGGCTTCCAGAAGTCGATCAGCAGTCGCCACGTGAGGTACGCCGCAATGAAGATGCGAAAGACGCGCCCGTTCACATGGGGCTTTGCGGCATATCTCTGCAGCAGCCACGCCAATGCCAGCAGAAAGATTAACTCGTAGAGCTGCGTGGGATGCCGCGGCACGCCATCTCCGAAGTCCACTCCCCACGGCAACCGAGTTGGCGTGCCATAGGTGTCGTCGGCGAGTCCGGCGACAAAGCATCCGATGCGTCCGACGGCAATGCCCACACACAGCGGCACCGCGAAGAGGTCTCCCGTGCGCGAGCGAATTCCAGAAAGACGTTTGGCAATCTCCACGGCGATCCAGCCACCCAGCAGCCCACCGACGATGGTCTTGCCTCCCGGCGCGAAAAAGCTCTGCCAATGCAGCCCCATCTTCGGCGCCTGTTCCAGCACTCCCAGAACGCGGCTGCCGACGAGCGCGCCCACGGCCGCCGCCGCGATCACGCTCCAGCGGCGCTCTTCGCCGATTACGTCTCCGTGCTGCCGCCGCGCGCGGCGATAGATCGCGAAGCCAACCACGTAGCCAAGCGTCTCGAAGACAGGGTGAAGTGCAGGGAGCGGATGCAGCGCGGGATGGAGGACACCGTACATGTCTCGTCAGCCTTGATTTCGTAACCCTGGAATTCGGCTCCCAAACAACTCCCGGGAGTTGCGCGATTGTACATGGCTGCTGCCGCTCGGCACCCGCAAAATCCTCAGCGCTGTTCGGGCATCCGCAACCGCATCCGCGACCCAGCGAGAGCTCTGGCGAGAGCTCCACAATCGCGCAAGTTGCCGCCATTTTTTCGCCCTACGGCAATCCCCTGCCGAAGATCGAAAAGCAGCGTGTAAATAATTGAAAATCAGTGACTTATTAGCATCCGACAAGCGGCAGTTGTGCTAAAATAAAACTACGTTTGCGGTGCCCCCGGCGTGCCGCTCTATCGCCCGTGCCTGGAACGCTGAATGTCCTCTAAGCCAACGACGGCCCCGGCCGGAAAAGAATCGATGCCCCTCGTGGAAAATGTAAACAACAAGAACGGCGCCCTCGTCGAAAACGGCTACACTGCGGACTCCATCAAGGTGCTCGGCGGCATGGAAGCCGTGCGCAAGCGCCCCGCCATGTACATCGGTTCCACCGGCGAGATGGGCCTGCATCATCTCGTCTATGAGGTGGTGGACAACTCGGTCGACGAGGCCCTGGCCGGCTACGCCACCACAATCGACGTCATCGTGCACCAGGACAACTCGATCTCCGTCCTCGACGACGGCCGCGGCATTCCCGTCGATGAGATGGATGTCGATGGCGAGCGTCTGCCGGCGGCGCAGGTGGTGATGACCGTGCTGCACGCCGGCGGTAAATTTGACAGCTTGTCCTACAAGGTCTCCGGCGGACTGCACGGCGTGGGCGTGAGCTGCGTCAACGCGCTCTCCGAAGAGCTCGAACTTGAGATCTGCCGCGACGGCGCCATCTGGGAGCAGGAGTACTCCTGCGGCGAGCCTACCACGCCACTCACCAAGACCGGCACCACCAAGCGGCGCGGCACCAAGGTGCACTTCCTGCCGGACCGCTCCATCTTCACCGTCACCGAATACAACTTCGACACGCTGGCCAACCGTCTGCGCGAGCTCGCATTTCTCAACAAGGGACTGGTGATCACGCTCACCGACGAGCGCACCACGGACCCGAAGACCGGCGACCCCAAGCGCACCGAGTTCAAGTTCAACGGCGGCATCGCGGAGTTCATCAAACATCTGAACAAGGGCAAGAACGTCCTGCACGACAAGCCCATCTACATGGAGAGCGAGCGCGAAGGCCTCGCAATCGAGCTTGGCCTGCAGTACAACGACGGCTACAGCGAAACCGTCTTCAGCTTCGCCAACAACATCAACACGGTCGATGGCGGAACGCACCTGCAGGGCTTCCGTTCGGCGCTGACGCGCACCATCAACTACGCAGGCCAGTCGCTCGGGCTGTTCAAGGACGTAAAAGAAAATCTCTCCGGCGACGATGTGCGCGAGGGCCTGGTTGCAGTGGTCAGCGTCAAGCTGCCGCAGCCGCAGTTTGAAGGCCAGACCAAGGGCAAGCTCAACTCCGACATCGCCGGCCAGGTGCAGGCCTTCATCAACGAACGCCTGGGCGCATTCTTCGAGCAGAACCCGACGGTAGCGCGCAAGATCATCAACAAGGCCATCGACGCGGCGCGCGCGCGCGAGGCCGCGCGCAAGGCCCGCGATCTCACCCGCCGCAAGGGCGTGCTCGACAGTGGCGGCCTGCCCGGCAAGCTGGCCGACTGCTCCGAGCGCAATCCCGAGCGCTGCGAGATCTATCTGGTCGAGGGCGAGAGCGCCGGAGGCACCGCGAAACAGGGCCGCGACCGCCGCTTCCAGGCGATCCTTCCGCTCAAGGGCAAGATCCTGAACGTGGAGAAGGCGCGCTACGACAAGATGCTCGGCCACGAAGAGATCCGCGCCATGATCACCGCCTTCGGCTGCAGCATCGGCAAAGAAGACTTCGATCCGGCCAAGGTGCGCTACAGCAAGATCATTCTGATGACCGACGCCGACGTCGACGGCTCGCACATCCGCACCCTGCTGCTGACGTTCTTCTTCCGCCACATGCAGGAGCTGATCAAGCGCGGCAACATCTACATCGCGCAGCCGCCGCTTTATCGCATCAAGAAGGGCCGCTTCGAGCAGTACATCAAGAACGACGCCGAATTCGTGCAGGTGATGATCAAGCGGGCCTCCGACGGCCTGGTGCTGCGCTATGGCGATCACCCCAGCAAGCCAACAACGGGCTTGCCGGGGACCCCAGGCGAGGGCGCCACGCGCCTGGAAGGCAAGCCGCTGGCGCGCTTCATGACGCAGCTCAACGAATACCTCAGCTCGCTCGAAAAGGTGGACAAGCGCTTGCGCAACGAGCGCGTCACCGAGATGCTGCCCGAGTTCGGGCTCTCGCGCCGCGAGGAATTCCACGGCACGCCGGAAGAGGTGCCCACGCGCATCGCCGAGATCGAAGCGCGCCTGATGGCGATCGCCAAGGAAGAGCAGTTCATGTCCGTGGCCACCTACTTTGAGGAAGAGCATGAGCTCTGGGAGGTGCGCTTCGTCAACTCGCAGGGCACGCCGCACTCGATTGGTTGGGGGCTCGTTTCCAGTCCCGAATACAAGCAGATGATGAGAGTGCACGGGAACATCGCCGAGTTCCTCAAGCCGCCGTTCCTGGTGGAGTGGGTCAAGAGCAGCGAGCCCGCAAAGCAGGAGGGAGAAGAGGCGGTTTCCGAAGCCGAGCAGGCCGACGCCGCCAAGATCGAGGGCAAGACCATCAAGGGGGGCACGCCGGCGCGCGTCTCCGCCAAGACGGCCTCGCGCGAGCCGGTGGAGAAGAAGACCGTGCGCGAACTCTTCGACTTCGTCCTCGAGCAGGGCCGCAAGGACTATCAGATCCAGCGCTATAAGGGCCTGGGCGAGATGACCGCCGAGCAGCTCTGGGAAACTACCATGGATCCCGAGCGCCGCACGCTGCTCTCGGTCAAGCTGGAGGATTTGCCGGTAACGGAGACAATCTTCTCCACGCTGATGGGCGAAGACGTCGAGTCACGCCGCAAATTCATCGAAGACAATGCGCTCGACGTGAAGAACCTGGATATTTAAAAATCCATGTCGTCTTCGAGCTGCTGGTCTGCTGCTGCGGCAGGCGGCTGTTGGCTTGCTTCGGCGGGCGTCTGCTGGTTCGCTTCGATAGTTTCGCTTCGAGTGAGCTCGACGGTGTGCTTCAAGGCATTGATGAGCTTGATCAGCTGCGAATCATCCAGGTCGTCGATCTTGAGCATCGCATTGTCGAGCAGCCGCAGCTTTGTTTTGTTGCTTACCTTCCGATGAAAGCAATCCCAATAGGGGCCGTACTTGGATACTGCCCTGCCATTCGTTCTGATGATGATGCGATCGTATCTCTTGTAGGGCGAGAAACCCCACGGGTAGATGATCTTCACATCTGCGACGGGAATGCGATAGATGAACATGGGCGGCAAGTCTTTTTTGACCCGGCCACTTCCATCGACCGGAAGGTGCGTGATGATGAGCTCCTGGTGCTTCTCCGAGAGCGTGACCTCTATCTTTTCACTGCACCCGTAGAAACGGTCCATAGTCGGGTACAGTAGCTTATTGACGTTGGTTAGCGAGTCGTCCAGCGACTCGCTTTTTTTCCCGGGCTTGATTGCCAGCAGAGTCTGTGAGGCCATTAGAACGGCCAACAGCACGAGCACCTTTCGCATAGAAATCCTCCCGCATTCGAAAGAAAGTGGGATTCCCAATAGCTTCACTCAATAATAAGGGCGGGGAGCGCGGTCATCACCTAATGGAAGCTGATGCCGGTTTAGCCGGCCAAGGTTGCTGGCCATAGCAGATTCCATGGCAAAGAGCTCCGTCAGGCTTCGCGGCGCACCTTCGCCGGCGGAACATCATCTCGCAGGCCGAGAAAGACCGGGGCGCGAAGATGTTTGTCCCGCGTCCATTCGCTGAACTTGACCATCGCAACCAGCTCGGGCCGGACCCACGTCACGCCGGGAATTCGCGGCCGCGAGGCGAAGGGCGACTTGTCGGTCGCCAACGGCTGCAGCTTAGCCAGGAGATCTCGCACGGTCTGAATGCTGAAGCCGGTGCCGACGTTCCCTACCCACTCCAGTTTGCCGTTGTCGTAGGCGCCCAGCACCAGCGAGCCGAAATGTTCGCGCTCGCCCGCGGTGAAGCCGCAGACGACGAACTCCTGTTCATTGACGAGCTTCAGCTTTAGCCACTGCCGGCTGCGGCGCGACTCGTAGCCGCTCGATGCGCGCTTGGCAACGATTCCCTCGAGTTGGTTCTCTTTCGCAGCGGCCAGCAGCTCTTCGCCGCTGCCGGGAAAGCTCTCGGAGACGCGCACCATGTCTGACGGGGTGAGCACCGCGAGCAGGGCGCGCCGCCGCTCGCTTAGGGCCACCTCGCGCAGGTCGTAGCCGTCCAGATACAGGATGTCGAAGAGAAACAGCACCGCGGGCGTGTTGTGCGCCAGGCGCGCCACCGCCGCCGGGTCCGAGTTGGCGATGCGCGGCTGGATGAGCTCGAAGCGGCTGACGCCACGCTTGTCGAGCACCGTGATCTCGCCATCCAGTACGGCCTGCCGTGCAGCGACGTAGTGCGGCAGCACGCTCAGTTCCGGATACTGCCGCTCGCAGCGCCGCCCACGGCGCGAAAAGATGCGCAGCTCGCCTTCGTCGACGAAGCACAAGGCGCGCACGCCGTCCCACTTGACCTCGAAGAGCCAGTCGTCACCCCCAGGCGGCTTGGTGACGAGGCATGCGCTCATCGGCTCAAACCAAGCCGGCATTGACGCTTTGCGTGCGCCTTTCAATGTTGAGGGATCGAAGTGCTCGCGCTTTTGCCCCCCTTTCTTGGTTTGAGCTTTTGCCGCGCGCGGCTTCATCACGGAAACTTTCGCGCCCTTTTTTGCGGTCGGTGGGGCGACAGGGTCTTTTGCGGACTTGCGGCTGCTCGTCCACACTGCCTCGGGATCGACGCCCTTTGTGTCGATCGTGTGCAGCTTGCCCGCGCGACGCATTGTCTTGAGAACCGTCTTGCGCGCCGGCAGGTTCTGCGCAATCTCCTCCTGGCTGCGTCCGGAGAGCACGCTCCAGGCATGGTCCTCCACGTTCCAGCCGGGCTGCGCAAATTGGTCGCGCTTCTTGATCAGCAGCCACTCGTTGCCCTTGCCGCGGCCGGGGCGCGGCTTCATGTGCACCAGTGCGAAGTCGCCGTGCAGCTTCTCGCCCGAGAGGCGAAATTTAAAGTCGCCGCGCTCTATCTGAGCGGCGGCCGGGACCTCCGCATCCAGCAGCTCGTAGCTCCCGCGGTCCCACAACATCACCGAGCCGCCGCCGTACTCGCCTTCCGGGATGTTGCCTTCAAAGCTGCCGTACTCGATGGGATGGTCTTCAACGTGTGCGGCCAGACGCTTTTCGGCGGGATCGAGCGGGGGACCTTTGGGCACGGCCCAGGACTTCAGCACGCCATCGACTTCCAATCGAAAGTCATAGTGCAGGCGGCTGGCGTCGTGACGCTGCACGCAAAACATCGGTTGGGCTGCGGCCGCTGTCTTCGCCTTTTTGACGCCCTTCGCAGAAGGGGGCGGCTCCGGAGTTTTTGAAAATTTGCGCTTGTGAGCATACTCTTCGAGCATCTTCCGTCCTCATTCGCCAGTCTAAAGCTCGTACCCCGGGGAGAGACTTGCATGGCATCCACGGTCTGGAAAGGGCAGTTGCAATTCGGCCTGGTTTCGTTGCCCATCCGCCTCTACAGCGCCGCCCGCGGCGAGACAGTCAGCTTTAACCTGCTACACGCACCCGACCATTCGCGCATCCGGCAGGTCACCTACTGCCAGGCAGAGGACAAGCCTGTGCAGCGCAACGAGCTGGTGAAAGGCTACGAATACGAGAAAGACCGTTATGTGGTGATCGAGGACGAGGACCTGAAGAACGCCGCGCCCAAGACCGCCAAGATCATGGAGATCCAGGAGTTTGTCAAGGCCGAACAGGTCGATCCCCTCTTCCTGGAGAGCTCCTACTACATTGCGCCCGAAGAGGGCGGCGAAAAGCCGTACGCGCTGCTCTTCGAGGCGCTGCGGCAGTCGCAGTTCTACGGCGTCGCCAAGGTCGCCATGCACAATCGCGAGCACGTGGTGATCCTGCGCCCGTCGGAAAAAGGGCTGCTGCTGCACACCATGTACTACGTGGATGAGATCCGGCAGGTGGAGGAGTTCCGCACCAACACCAGCCTGGTCAAAGAACGCGAGCTCGAGCTGGCGAAGACGCTCATCAACCAGCTTGCGGACGACTTCCATCCCGAGAAGTATCACGACACCTACCGCGAAAACATCCAGACCATGATCGAGGCCAAGCTGGAGGGACGCGAGTTCGTCGAGGCGCCCGCGCCCAAGATTGCGCCAGTCATCGACATCATGGAGGCCTTGAAGCGGAGCCTCTCCGAGCGGCACAAGCCCGCGGCCGAGGAGCCCAAGCCGGAGATGCCGAAGCGCAAGCCGGTGCAGGCGGCGCACGCGCAAGCCCCCGCAAAAAAGCGCAGCCGGAAAGCGTCATAGTTGAGGACACTTCATAATTTGGGCGCTACCGCACAAATGGTCTACCGGAGGCCTAGTGCACGAAGGTGAGCCCGTGTGGAACCGCGCCTGGGAACAGATACGCGTACATCACTACGATCAGGCCCACGATCGAGACCAGCGCCACCGAGTGCCAGAAGACGTGGTTGAAAATCTTGCCCTCGTTGCCGACCTGGTTGGTGGCGGCGGTCGCCACCACGATCGATTGAGCATCGACCATCTTGCCCATCACACCGCCCGCGCTGTTGGCCGCACACATCAGGATGGGATCCAGACCCGTCTGCTGTGCGGTGATTCGCTGCAGTCCGCCGAACAAGGCGTTGGAAGATGTGTCGCTACCAGTCAGCGCAACGCCTAACCAGCCCAGCAAGGTACCGAAGAAGGGAAACATTGCGCCGGTGCGCGTGAAAGCCAGGTTGAGCACGGCGGCCTAGAACGGTTTGAAGCCGAGGCCGATCATGAACGCGCCAGCGATGGCAACCGGCGCGCCGAAACCGGCGGCGCCTTCCATGAGCGCCCCGAAACAGAAAGCCACCAGGAGAAGTTGCAGACGCCGGTCGGGCGTGATCGCCGCAACAGAGTGCTTCATGATCTCAAACTGTCCGGTATCGACCGAGATGTCATAGAGGAAGACCGCAGCGACCACGATCCAGGCGATCTTCAAAATCCCAAAGGCGACGCCATAAAGAAGGCTGGCCGTGGCCAGCGTTGCCGGCATGTGAAAGATCGCGACTGAGACCAGGAACGCGGTCAGCGCGCCGGCCATTGCGCAAAGGTGCGGGCGGACCCGGAAGCCGGCCAACAATGTCAGCAACACCACGATAGGAAGGGCGGCAACCAGCGTGGAAATCCACCAGTGTCCAAGCGGATCGTACACTTGCGTCCAGGGCCTAAGGCTCCTTTGCACAGGCGGAGCGAAGGAACCAGCGACATCGCATTTTTTGCCGGATCTGTCTTGGATCTGTCTTCCGCCAGTCGGGCGGCAGCCGGGGCTTCGTTCACCCGAGCGAGCCAGATGCAGGCTTCCTGGGACCTGCCGGGCAGCCTGAACGCCGCGTGAGATGTGCACATCAGCACTCGCGGATGTCCCAGGCAGGAATTTCCGACAGAAAAAATATCGCCTGAAAACGGCAGAGACTTGGGCAGAAACTTGGGGCAGGCATCCCCAGCGCGCCTGCCTTTGGCATGCTGGTGCGACAGGCAGCACATTTCAGCTCTGAAGATGGTACAAATTGAATGGCCCATCATGAGCTCTCAGCGAACACCGAAGCCCGTCCGCGCCTATCACCTGATCGCCCTGATGCTGCTTGCGGCCTTTGTCGCGCAGTGCTGCTGGTTCATCGCTTCGGTGCCGCTCAGTCAATTGGAGGCCGACCAGGTTGCGCGCGGGATCGCGCAGCTCCGGCGCGTAGCTCTCATTGTCGAGCCGGTCTCCTCGCCTCTGGTGCCGCTGCTCTCTGTCGTGGGAATCCTATTTCGGCTTCCGGGCGATCCGCTGCTCCACCCCAACAGGCCAACTGAGGGCCTGCCGGGGACCCCGCTCGACCAGTTCTGGCTCGACCAGCATCGCTGGTTTATTCGCGCGCCGTTTCTGCTTGCGGGAGCTGCCCTGGCGCTCTCGCTGTGGTACGTCGCCCGTCGGCTCTACGGCACAGCGGGCGGAAACATTGCGCTGGGCCTCTTCGCCTTCAGTCCCGGCATGGTGGCCGCAGCATCTCTTGCGGGGCCGCAGATTTTTGCAGCATGGGGAGCGCACGGCGTCATCTTCACGGCAATTGCCACGGCGCACACGCTCTATGCGCCGCGCGAGGTCATCCTCTGGAATTGGCGGCGGATTGCTTTGCTCGGCATCTCCATTGCGTTTGCCGCTGGAGCACATTGGCCGCTGCTCTGGCTGCTCGTTCTCGCAGCTGCGTTCATGCTGTGGGCTGTGCCCCATCGCCGGCCCGCCGCGCTGCTGATTCTGCTTGCCGGCAGCGCCGTGGCATTCGTCCTGCTCGAGGCCTGCTATCTCTCCGATCTGCGTGCGCTGGTTCGCGGTGCAATGCACCACAGCCTGCCCGTCTGGGACCCGCAGTCGCTCTCGCCCAGGCTGCTGGCGCGCATGCTTCTAAACTTCTTCTTCGACGCTGCACCGGCGGCGCTCATCGCCCTCGGCATTGCGCTTCCGGCCTGGTGCGCATCGCGCCGCAGCCGCTTCTTTGGCAACACGGCGCCATTAATCGTCTTAGTATTTCTGCTCGCCATCTCGATGCTCTTTCCGCAGAGCGGCGCCACCGCGACGCTCTTTGCCACGCTGCCGTTCCTGATGCTCTTCATCGCGGGGATCTTTGCCGACCTGGTCGAGGGCCGCCTGCAGGCGCCGGCGCATGCGGTGATCTTCGCGCTCCTCGCGGCACAGGCCGCCTACAGCGTCGCGAGCCTGATGCGCCTGCACTCCCATCCCCTGGGTCCATGAGTTCCCAGGCCTTCTGCATCCAATGCCCGTAAAAGGCGCTTTGATTGGGGTGCGATAATCGGAGCGAGATGATCTCCTATGAATCGGCGGTCGAGTCGCTCTATGCCCTCGGCCACGAGCTCCATTCGGCGCGCAAGTTTGACCTGGCGCACATGCGCCTGCTCTGCCAGGCGCTGGGGGACCGGCAGCGCCGCTTTCCGTCTGTGCTCATCGCCGGAACCAATGGCAAGGGCTCTACCGCCGCAACCCTGGCCGCCATTCTGCAGGCCTCGGCTCACCGCGTCGGTCTTTACACCTCGCCGCATCTGCTGCGCATCAACGAACGCATCGTCGTGAACGGCCAGCCGATCCCCGACAGCGACTTCGCCGAGATCTATGAGCGCGTGACAGCGATTGCCGCCGATCTGGTGGACTCCGGCGCTCTCCCGCACCGGCCCAGTTTCTTCGAGACGATAACCGCCATCGCATTCGACTTTTTCGCATCCTCCGGCGTGGACATCGCCGTGCTCGAGGTCGGCATGGGTGGACGTCTCGACGCGACGAACATCGTCGAGCCGATTCTGTGCGTCATCACCGATATCGATCTCGACCACCAGAAGCATCTGGGCAACACCATCGCCGAGATCGCCGCCGAAAAAGCCGGAATCCTCCGCTCCGGTGTTCCGGCCGTCACGTTGCCACAACATCCTCAGGCCAACCAGGTACTGGGTGAACGCATGATGCAGGTTGGCGCGCGTGCAGTGAACGCCGCGCGCAACGTGCCATCGCTTGCTCCCAATTCCCGGCCGGTTGCGGAAAAATCGAGACAGGCAGGCCGCGCGTTCACGACGCGCTTTCCGCTGAGCGTGATGGGACGCGAGGTGGAGATTGTCTCGCCGTTGGTCGGCCGCCATCAGCTCCGAAACATCGCGCTGGCCATCACCGCCGCCGAGGAGCTTGCCGCCCTAGGCTTCCGCATCACCGCGGAGAGCATCGCGCGCGGTACTCGCCAAACAGCCTGGCCGGGACGCTTTCAATCCTTTGCCCGCACCGCGCGCCGGCCGGAGATCGTCGTCGACGTGGCGCACAATCCAGCCGGCGCATGGGCGCTGCTCTCACTGCCGAGCTTGCGCGCATTGCGGAATCGCTTGGCATCCCACACTCCGAAGCGCCCCGCGTCAGTGAGGGACTGATGCTGGCCATACAGCGTGCGCAGCAGCTCGGACCAGAGTCTGTGCTGATTATCGCCGGCTCCATCTACCTCGCTGGCGAGGTACTCCCAGCGCTCTCCTGAGCCCGGTGCGAAATTGCGGCTTGTTGTGTGACACCGGCCATCTCCGCCCCGCCGAGCAGAATCCTAAGCGGTGAACATTCCATGCGCCGAGACAGGCGGCGAATCAAGACTCGATCCGCTGGAGGCTGTGTGTTCATCTCTCAGTTGTGGCTCTTCGCCGGCGTGGCGTTCGCCTCGGCCGCACTCGCGTTGCTGAAGCTCTTTTATCATGCGGGCCTTGGGATCATCGCGGTTGTGGCGTTCGTCTATCTCAGCGCTCTTATGCTGACCATTGCCAATCTGCTCGACTACCCGCGCCTGCCGCGCCAGCCCCGGACCAGCGAGATTGCCGAGGAACTGGAAAGGCGAAATCTGCTCGTCTATACCCACTATCAAATCGAGCGCGCCTTTCGCGTGGCCGAGCTGAATGGCGAAGGCCCACATTACTTCCTAGAACTTGAAAACGGCGGCATCCTGCACCTTTCCGGCCCATATCTCTACCAGTACGAACCCGGTGCCGGCCCTATGCGATTTTTTCCCTGCACCCACTTCACGGTGCGCCGTCACGCGCAGCTCGGACACGTGGTGGACATCCTTTGCGATGGCCTGGTGATCGAGCCTGAAGCCGAGGCCCCTTCCTACTTGCCACAGGACTTTGCGCACGGCTTCGTGCCCGATGATGGCGAGATCCTGCGCCACATCACCTTCGACCAGCTGCTCGAGCAGCGCACTCGCATCCGGCAGCGCGTGGGTTAGTGTCAACCTTGGTGCGAAGCGGGTGACCCACATCTGCCTGGTTTTGTGATTTACGTCAGCAGATGTGGGGCGGTTGCCTTGTTGTGCTTTGCGGAGGCTAATGCCCGCTGTGATACGGATGTCTGTTCAGGATCGTGAAAGCCCGATAGATCTGTTCGGCCAGCACCACGCGCGCCAGCTCATGCGGCAATGTGATCTTTCCCAGAGAGAGCAGCATCTGCGCCCGGCCGCGCACTGCGTCGCTCCAGCCGTCGGCCGGGCCCACGGCCAGCACCAGCTCCTGCGTACCGCGCTCCATCTGCTGCTCGAGAAATGCGGCCAGCTGCTCGCTGCTCATCTGCCTGCCGCCTGAGTCAAGTGCTACCAGCACCGCAGCCGTACGCCCCGGCCGCTCCAGGCCTTTCAGCAGCGCCGCCTCAGTTGCGTATTCCGCCGATTCCACCGCCCCGTAGCGAGCGGCGCGCCTCACATACTCGGCCGTCAGCTCGTCGACCGCGGACTGCTTGCTCGCGCCCCGCCTCTTGGTGAGTGAAACCAGCCGGATCTTCACCGCGACTTGTTCACCGCGACTTCTTCTTTGCGCCGGCCCTGCCTGCTGGAGACTTCTTGGCCGCTACCTTTTTTCCGCTCTTGTTTGCCGCGGCCTTTTTCGCCGACGATGTCCTCGCCGCTCCGCGCGCGCTCTGCCTGGCCGCAGCGCGCACTCCGGACGACTTCTTCTTCGCGGCTGGTTTTTTCTTTGCGGGCGGCTTTGCCGCGGACTTACGGGCCGCAGGCGCTTCGTCTAGGGGTTCCTTCTGCGGCGCCAGCAAGTCCTGGGCGGTGAGCCTGTGCGCCGACTTCCACAGCCGCTCAAGGTCGTAGTAGGCACGCCGCTGCGCGTTAAAGATGTGCACGACAAAATCGACGTAGTCCAGCAGGATCCACTCCGCCGTCGTGTAGCCTTCGCGATTGTTCGGTTCCACGCCCATGCCCTTTGAGAGCCGTTCATCGACCTCGTCGGCGATCGCCTGCACCTGCCGCGGATTGTGGCCGCTGCAGATCAGGAAATAATCGGTGAAGGTGCTCGACTCCCTCGGCAACTGCAGCAGCGTGACATCCTCGGCCTTCTTGCTGTTCACCGCTTCAAGGGCAACTGCGACTTGCCTGCGAACTTCCGGCATCGGCATGCGTGCGTTCCTCTTTCTGGTCGCACCTATTGTGCTTTGGCGCGTGGCGCGATGCAAGATGAATGCGAGTCAGAGGAAGGCTTTGTCCTCTGCGTAAAGTTTCATCTTCAGGATGTACTCGGCCACTGCGCCCGGCACCAGGCTTTCGAGCCCAACTCCCCGGCGGGCGGCCTCGCGGATCGCTGTCGCGCTCACCTCCTCGTGTACATCGGGAAGCAGGTGCAGGCGCACGCCCTTGGTCTCCAGTAATCCGGTCTCCTGCAGCCTTTTCTCTTCCGTCTTGTCCGGACGCAGCTCTGCGGGCAATGCGTGCGACACCTCGTCGAGCGGAAAGCCCGGGCGGCTGGCCACGATGAACTCCACGGATCGCAGCAGCTCCACGGCCGAGCGCCACTTTGCGATGTGCGCGAAGGCGTCCATCCCGATCAGGAAGTAGAGCCGCGTGCCCGGCCTCATCTGCTTGCGCATGCGCGGCACGGTATCGACCGAGTAGCTGGCCTCCTGACCACAGGCGCGCACCGTCTCGGGCGACTCCAGCAGCGAAGGATAAAAGTTCCGCTCGCCTTGCAAGGCCAGGGCCAGCATGGCAAAGCGGTGATTGTAGCTCGTCACCTGTTGCTGCGCCTTCAGCGGCTGTAGGCAGGCGGGGACAAAGTAGATGCGCGCGAGGTGGAAGCGTTCGGCCGCAGCGCGCGCCACGGCCAGATGACCCAGGTGCACCGGATCGAAGGAGCCGCCAAAGAGCGCGATGCTTTCCTGTGGCTGATTCATGCCTGTGGCTGATTCTTGCCGCTGACAGATTATGCCTGTGGAGATTCGATGCGGAAAAAACTTGCGGCGCGGACCGCGATGGCCCGCGCCGAAGGCGGAATGGACGACTACTTCTTTGCGGCCTTCTTCGTGGCCTTCTTCGCAGACTTCTTCGCGGCCTTCTTCGTGGCCTTCTTCGCAGCCTTCTTGGTAGCCTTCTTTGCAGCTTTCTTTGTCGCCATTGGTATTCTCCCTTTTGTTTGTTTTTTCTCACCGATGACCGGCTCCGCATCCAGCGATGCGGCGTCAGCGACCGGTCCATCGCCGGCATTACGCCGGCGAAACTCTTCCACGCTGCGCGCCATTGCCCATGTCAGCTCCGGAATGCCAGTCCCGGTGACGGCGGAGATCGCGTGGAACTCCAGGCCCAGCTTGCGGGCGTGGCGCCGCAGCCGTTCCACCTTCGCCGGATTCGCGGCGTCCATCTTGCTGGCCGCCACGATCATGGGTTTGCGCTCCAGCCCGGCGCCGAAGCTTCGCAGCTCGCGCAGGACCACCTCGAAGTCTTTCACCGGATCCGGCCTTCCGCTCGCATCCGAGCAATCGACCAGATGCACCAAACAGCGAGTGCGCTCGATGTGCCGCAGGAACTGAGTGCCCAGCCCTGCGCCACTGCTTGCACCCTCGATCAGGCCCGGAATGTCGGCCACCACAAAGCTCACGACATCCGGCATCTCTCCAACCGCCACCACGCCCAGGTTCGGCTGCAGCGTGGTGAACGGATCGTCCGCAATCTTGGGCCGGGCCGCCGAAATGCGCGAGATCAGCGTGGACTTGCCCGCATTGGGATAGCCCACCAGTCCCACATCCGCCAGCAGCTTCAGCTCCAGCCGCAGCCGCAGCTCCTGGCCCGGCCTGCCCGGCTCGTGCTCGCGCGGTGCCTGATGTGTCGGCGTGGCGAAGTTCTGATTGCCGCGCCCGCCGCGTCCGCCCCGCGCCACGACCACGCGCTCGTTCGGCTGCGCAAAGTCGTGCACCACTTCGCCGGTCTCATCGTTATAGACCACGGTCCCCACGGGGACCTTCAGCGTGATGCTGTTGCCCTCGGCGCCGGTACGGTTGGAGCCCTCGCCGTGACGCCCGCGCTGCGCCTTGTACTCCGGGTTGAAGCGAAAATGCACCAGCGTATTGTGCCGCTCGCTGGACTCCATCATGACGTCGCCGCCGCGGCCGCCATCGCCGCCGCTGGGCCCGCCGCGCGGAACAAACTTCTCGCGGCGAAACGCCATACAGCCGTTGCCGCCGGCACCGGATGCGACTCGAATTTTCGCTTCGTCAACGAACATCGATGCTGCGCGTTCCGCGCAACTGTGCTATTTCACCACAAGTAGTGCAAGATGCATAGATGCGAAATGACAAAAGTAGATAGATTGGTATATGTAAATCCATTGTTTGTGCCGTGGTTGAGGACTGAGTTCGTCATCCTGAGTGCCGGCATCGTGTATGCGCAAGAACAACGCAACTGCTCCACTTCTGCCCGAAAGAGACAGAAATGGGGCGGCCTCGGCGTTGAAATGGTTGATTTTCTCTTGCTGTGCTCTGCGCGCACGCAGAGAGGCCTCGCCGTTGGGCGAGGCCTCTGCCATCACTGAAAAATTTTTTGTTTACGCTTCCGCCGCGATCGGCTCGATGGTGACGAAGCGGCCCATCGAGCCGCGATCGACGAACTTCACCTTGCCGTCGGTCTTGGCAAAGAGCGTGTCGTCCTTGCCGCGTCCCACGTTCAACCCGGGCTTGATGCGCGTGCCGCGCTGGCGCACGATGATCGTGCCGCCGGTGACCGTCTCGCCGCCAAAGGCCTTCACGCCCAACCGCTGCGCATTCGAGTCCCGCCCGTTGCGCGATGTTCCTTGACCTTTTTTGTGTGCCATAACTTTTTCCTTCGCTCGTTACCCGCTCCCGGGCAATCAAACCTGGTGGCCCACATTTGCCATCAGTCGGCAAATGTGGGGGCGCTATTGCTTCGCGGCAGGCGCCTTGAACGTCTGGCCGCCGGCGCTGATCTCGGCGATCCGCACCTGGGTAAACGGCTGACGATGTCCGTTCAGCTTCTTGTACTGCTTCTTGCGCTTGAAGTGGAAGACCAGTATCTTGTCGGCCCGGCCTTCGCCGAGGATCTCGCCCACAACCCTGGCGTCGTCGGCCTTGGCGATCTTGCCCTCGTCGCTGCCGACCGCGAGCACCTCGAAGTCGATGTTTGGCCCGCTTGCGGACGCCTTTTCGATCTTCACAACGTCGCCGGGCGACACCCGATACTGTTTCCCGCCAGCGCGAATCACCGCGTACATAATATTTCCTCCATACACCGGCACTCTCCACGTGGGCCGCAGTGGCCGCGCTCTCCGAGTGAGTGCCGAAAAATCATTCTGTGCGCTTGCGCTTTCGTCTCGCCCCAGCAAGCCATATACGGGCTCGCTGGGGGCGCCGCAGATCGAAAGATCAGGGAACGCGGGCCGCCTCGGACGAGGCCGGCCAGTACAGGCAAACCATTCAATTCTATCGTCTGCCCCAGCGCAGGTCAAACGAAGCTCTGGGCTGTATCAACAGGCTGTGCTTCCGCGCACTGGCCGTTGCGCGCCGGCCTTGCGGGACAGGAAGGCGGAGGCGAAGCGCTCAGGAGACGGTCTTCAGGCACTCCAGAAGGTCGCGCGGATGGATCGGCTTGTGCAGCAAGGTGAAATCGTACCCCTTGGCTCGCGCCTCTTCGATCAAGTGGGCCGCGGAGGAGTGTCCGGAGAAAAGTAGCACCTTGCATTGGGGATATGTTTCCCGAACTTTTACTGCGAGCTCGACCCCATTCATTCCCGGCATGCAGACGTCAGTGATCAGCAGGTCCGGCACATCGGCCGCGATCGCCTCCAGGGCGCTTTCTCCGCTGTAAGCTGCCGTGGCGGAGCATGCGCTGGCATTGAGGATCGCCACAAGTGTATCGGCGATTACGCGCTGATCATCCACGACCAGGATCTTACGGCGGTGGCCGTTGCCGCTTGTTCCGCTCCCAGACTCTCCTGCAGGACTTTGGATCTTCATTGGAGGAACCCCCACTCTTGCAGCCTAGCACCATCCGCTTAAATACGGGGAAACTGCTTAGGGCTAGGATTGAGGGCCATTGTGGGGCAGTTTTGCCCTAAGGAATGTGCCTCTTACGCTGAAAATTTTTTGCATTAGGTGTGCGACTCGTCAGCGATAGGCTGCATCTAGGTTAAGCGTTAGAACAGGATTAGAATACGTTTAGGTTTCGTTGCGGAAATGCTCATGACAAAAGATAAGACAACCAGACCCCACTTCGAATCCATTCTGCAAGCCGATGTCCCTCAGGGCCGCCGGGGAAAGCATCATGAGATCATTGAGAAGGTCATGACCGACCTGGAGCAGCTTGCGCCCGGGCGGGCAATGAAGATTGAGCTGACCGAACTGCCCGATTCCAAGGAGAACGTGCGCTCCGCCCTGAACCGGGAGACGCGGCTGCTCGGCATCAGCGTCTCCACATCCAGCGACGAGCAGTTCCTCTATGTGTGGAAGTCGGAGGGAAGCGCGAACGGCAACGGCAACGGCAGAGCCCTGAACGGCAACGGCAAAGCCCCGAATGGCCACGGCAAATGACTGGACCGCACTAGGTGACTTTCTCTGCGGCTTGCCTGGCGCTGTTCGCCGCGCGAGCATAGCGCAACTTCAGGAAAATAATGGCCGCCTGCAGCGCCAGCGTGACGGCGTTGGCCAGAATCACCGGTCGCTGGTGCGTGAGCAGTCCGTAGGTCAGCCATAGGATGACGCCCACGGTAAAACTCACGAGTGTGCCGATGTGCAGGTCCTCGGCGCGCTTGGTCTGCCAGACGTGCAGCACCTGGGGAAGAAATGCAATCGTGGTCAGGGTTCCCGCCGCATAGCCCAGCCACGTATGAATTGCCGTCATCGTTATCGTCGTCATAGCGTTTTCCAGAAAAAGTAAGCGGACATTCCCAGTCCGATGGCGATCACGATCCAGCGCACGTGCTCCTGCTTCATCTTCTGCGCATAGTGCGCGCCGAAGTATCCGCCGAGCACGGCCCCCGCCAGCATTACTCCGGCGTGGCTCCAGTAGATAACGCCTTGGCTTATAAATGCCAGAAGTGCAATTCCGTTGCACGCCGCCGCCTGCACGGTCTTGTAGGCGTTGATGCGGTGAATGTTTGTCATTCCCAGCAGCGCCAGCAAGGCGATCATAAGAATGCCGGCGCCCGCGCCGAAGTACCCGATGTAGATCGCCACAAAAAATTGCGCCACGGCCGCGCCTCGCGTGGTGAGCGGCGCGTCGCCCCGGGGGTGCAGTTCCGTGAGGCGCCGGCTGAAGGCAAACAGCAGCGTAGCCCCCAACAGCAGGTACGGGATCAGTCGCACGAAGGTGCGCTCGGGGGTCAACAGCAGCGTCACCGCGCCCAGCAGTCCGCCGACCACTCCGGTGGCGAGCAGAGGAAAGAGCACCTGCCGCGCCTCTTCGCCGCGCAGCTCGTTGCGATAGGCGCCGATGCTGCCCAGCACGCCGGGCCACAGCGCAATGGTGTTGGTGGCATTGGCAGGGATCGGCGGCACACCCATGGCGAGCAGCGCGGGAAAGGTGAGAAAGCTGCCGCCTCCGGCCACTGCATTCATCGCCCCGCTCACCACGGCCACAGCAAAGAGCATCCCGGCATGATGCCAGTTCAGCATGCGACGATTGTATGCTGCCGGGAAAGTAAGAGGAGCGCCAAGAGCGCTCCTCTTTGTTGCTGCACGATGAAAAGTGAACCAGCTTACGCCAGCGGCAGGGCAGGTTCCTCCCCGTTGCCGTTGGTCTCTTCTTTCGGAAGCACCACGGCGGCGGCGACGTGGTCGCCTTCCTCCAGATGCAGCAGTCGCACGCCCTGCGTTGCGCGGCCCGCCTCGCGGATCGTGTCGGTGCCCATGCGGATGATCTTGCCGAACTGGCTGATCAGCATCGCCTGGCTGTCCTCGCTCACCAACAGTACCGCAACCACCTTGCCATTCCTTTCGCTGGTCTTCATGTTGATGACGCCCTTGGCGCCGCGTCCGGTGAGCCTGTAATCGTCGACCGGAGTGCGCTTGCCGTAGCCGTTCTCCGAGATTGTCAGGATCAGGTTCGGCGGCGTCTCCGTGCTCGCGTCCTTCTTCTTGCGGCCTTTTTGTTCGGCTGCAGGCGGCAGGTTCTTCGGTGTCACGACCATGCCCACGACATAATCTTTCTCGGACAGGTTCATGCCGCGCACACCGTAGGCGGGACGGCCCATCGAGCGCACGTCGGCCTCGTCGAAGCGCACCGCCAACCCCAGATGCGTTGCCAGCAGGATGTACTGTTCGCCATCGGTGAGCTGCGCCGAAACCAACTCGTCGTCCGCATCGATGCCGATGGCGATGATGCCGCGCGACATCACGTTGGAGAAGTCCTTCAGCGGCGTCTTCTTCACCGTGCCCTTGCGGGTGGCGAAGAAGATGAACTTGCCCTCCTCCTCCAGGTCCTTCACGCCCAGGAAGGCGCGCACCGACTCGCCCGGCTGCAAGCTCACCAGGTTGCCGATGTGCTTGCCTTTGCCCGCAGCGCTCACGTCGGGGACCTCGTAGACCTTCAGCCAGTAGACGCGGCCCGTGTTGGTAAAGATGAGGATGTAGTTGTGCGTGCTGGCGGCGATGAGGTGCTCGACGAAGTCCTCCTCGCGCGTGCTCATGCCCTTGCGTCCCGTGCCGCCCCTCCGCTGCTGCCGGTAGGTACTGACGTTGGTGCGCTTGAGGTATCCGGCGTGGCTCACCGTCACCGCCACCGGCTCGTCGGCGATCAGGTCCTCGAGTTGCAGCTCCTTGGCCTCATCCTGAATCACGGTGCGCCGCTCATCGCCGTACTGCTTGCGGATCTGCTTCAGCTCCTCGATGATCACCGAGCGCAACTTTTTCTCCGAGCCGAGGATCAGCTCATATTCCGCGATCTGTTCGCGCTTTTCCTTCAGCTCGTTGACGATCTCGTCGATCGAGAGCCGAGTAAGGCGGTGCAGTTGCAGTTCGAGGATGGCATCGGCCTGCTTTGCGGTGAAGGGATGCTCCGCATCGACCTCCGGACGCTTTCCCGTGAGATTGATGCTGATCTTCTTGCCGCCGAAGTATGCGACCAGGTTTTCGCGCGCATCGGCCTTGTTCTGGCTGCCGCGGACGATGGCGATCACGTGGTCCAGGTGATCGAGCGCCTTCAGGTAGCCTTCCAGGATGTGCTCGCGGTCCTTTGCCTTCTGCAGCAGATAGGCCGTGCGCCGCCGGATTACGTCCACTCGATAGTCGATGAAGTACTGCAGCGCCTGCAGCAGGCCCATCTCGCGCGGCTGGCCGTTGACCACGGCCAGGAAGATCATGCTGAAGCTGTCCTGCATCTGGGTGTGCTTATAGAGCTGGTTCAGCACGATCTCCGGCTGCGAGCCGCGCTTGAGCTCCATCACGATGCGCATGCCGTCGCGGTCGCTCTCATCGCGGATGTCGCTGATCTCTTCGATGATCTTGTCGTTCACCAGCTCCGCGATGCGCTCGATCAGCCTCGCCTTGTTCACCTGGTATGGAATCTCGGTGGCGATGATCGCTTCGCGGTCCTTGGGCAGGCGCTCGATGGCGACCTTAGCCCGCATGAGGAAGCGGCCCCGTCCCGTGCGGTAGGCCTCATGCAATCCCTTGCGTCCATGAATGATGCCGGCGGTGGGAAAGTCCGGTCCCTGCACGATGGGCGGCTTGTCCGGATTGCCGGGCTGGCCGAGGATGTCCTCCAGCGTAGTCTTCGGCTTTTCGACCAGCAGGATCGCCGCGTTGAGGATCTCGGTGAGATTGTGCGGAGGAATGTTGGTGGCCATGCCCACGGCGATTCCGTTGGAGCCGTTAATCAGCAGCGTGGGGACGCGCGAGGGCAGTACGGTCGGCTCGACGGTGGAGTCGTCGAAGTTGGCGGCGAAGTCTACCGTGTCCTTGTCGATGTCGGCCAGCAACTCGGCGGCAATTGCCGTAAGCCGAGCCTCGGTGTAGCGGTAGGCCGCCGGCGGATCGCCATCCACCGAGCCGAAGTTGCCCTGGCCGTCCACGAGCCGGTAGCGCAGCGAAAAGTCCTGCGCCATGCGCACCAATGCGTCATAGACCGAACTGTCGCCGTGCGGGTGATACTTGCCCAGCACCTCGCCCACAACCTTGGCGCACTTGACGTGCTTGCGGTTGGCCAACAGCCCCATATCGTGCATGGCGTACAGGATGCGCCGATGCACCGGCTTGAGGCCGTCGCGGATATCGGGCAGGGCGCGGCCGATGATGACCGACATCGAGTAATCGAGATACGACCGGCGCATCTCCTCTTCAATGTTGATCGGTTGAATGTTCTGCGGAGGACCGCCGCCGCCTTCCAGCGGAAGCCTTGGTTCGTTGATTTCGTCTGCCATAAAGTCTTCAGCTTCTCGTCCGGCATTCGGGGCAAACAGAGCTCGATGGTTCTCCGGCCGGGCCCGCGGATTGCCGGGTCATTGGCCAGCCTGGGAGGTACTCTGTCCGCTTTCTAACTATCTGTACTGTGAGGAATTAGCCACCGAGAAGCACAGCTTAATTATACCACGCGGGAGAGCCGCAGAGGCAGCAAAACAGCCTCACATCTGCGGAGTGGGGCAGATGGGGTGCACCATGTGGCTGTGTATGAAATTCCGTGGGTGCCGCGTCCTGACCTTCTGTCGGTCAGGGCGGGGTAGCCGGCTTTTCTTTTGTGCCGGCGCTCTCCGTTTCTATTCCTCGCCAGTGCAGCCACCAGGCCGCGACGGCCGAGACCGCCACGGCCGAGACCGAGCCGATTACTACATCTCCGGTGCGCTCCAGCGAGGCCCGCCACGCAGCCTCAGGCGAGTGCGACAGATAGGCCGGCGTCATCACAATGGCCGTAGTGATCGGCGCGATCCTCCAACTGATCGGCACGTGGATAAAATCGGCTGAGACGATGATGGCCAGCGCCATTGCCAGCAGCACCATTGGGGGCGACGCGCCCCAGCTTCCAAAGGCGCGCAAGAACAGCAGCCCGGTTCCGCAGCCGATCAGGGTGTTGAGCAGGCGGGAGACGAAGCTGTTCACCGCTCCTTCGAACTTCAGGTCGGTCACGACAACGCAGGAGATCAGGCCCCAGAGCGGATCGGCATGCGCCAGCCCCGCGAGCAGAAACCACACGATGCTCCCGGAGATGATCACCCGGAAGGCATAGCGGAAGCTTAGCCGCCTTCGCAGCCGCAGAGCGGCCTTATATCCATCCCGATTTAGCTCGCCCAATGCCATATCCAACTCTTCGGCCAGCATCATAAGGAACGCATCGGCGCCGCGGTAGCCGAGCTTCAATGTGCAGTATGAATCACGAACCAAAGCAACAGCCCCACTCAAGCAACAGAAGTTTGAGTGAGCCACCCTCGCCTTCCGGGTACCCATTGTGAGTGGGCCACTGGAAAGGCAAGGGCCGCCTTCCGGCAGCCCTCACTTGATTCGCTCAACCTCTCGGCGCCCCTTCTGCTTCGGTAGAAGCGGGTAGCGGCCCGCTCCTACGCGCTGGCCGCCACCGGACCCGCCATCCAGTCGAAGGCCCGCGCAATGTAGCCCTTCATCTCCCGCCGGTGAACCACCGCATCGAGGAAGCCCTTCTGCACCAGGAATTCGCTGCGCTGGAACCCAGGCGGCAGCTTCTGGCGGATGGTCTGCTCGATGACGCGCGGTCCGGCAAAGCCAATCAGCGCGCCCGGCTCGGCGATATTCAGGTCGCCCAGCATGGCGAAGCTCGCCGTCACGCCGCCCGTTGTCGGATCGGTCAGCACGCTGATGTATGGGATCTTGGCCTCGTCCAGCCTGGCCAGCGCCGCCGAGATCTTGGCCATCGTCATCAGCGAGACTACGCCTTCCATCATGCGAGCGCCGCCCGTGGCCGAGATCACTACCAGCGGTGTGCGCCCGGCGAGCGACTTCTCGCACGCCCGGGTGATGGTCTCGCCCACCACGGCGCCCATGCTCCCGCCGATGAAGCCGTACTCCATGGCGGAGATGATCACCTCGCGGCCATTGATCTTGCCCCGCGTGTTGATGATGGCGTCCTTGCGCCCGGTCTTCCTCTGCGCGTCTTTCACGCGTGACTTGTAGGGCTTCAGGTCGGTAAAGCCTAAAGGATCGGTGGTCTCGAGGTTTCCGTCCTCTTCGGTGAACACCCCGTTGTCGAAAAGATGGCCCAGGCGCGTCCTGGTATCGAGCTTGAAGTGCCATTCGCACTTGGAGCACACGTTCATGTTCTGTTCCAAGTCTTTCTTCCAGATCACCGCCCGGCACTGGTCACATTTGACCCAGAGCCCCTGGCTGCGCGACTTTCGGTCGCCCCATTCTCCCGCTATTCCCGGCGTTTCCCGTTTAAACCAAGCCATGGTCCCTCTCTTCCAATCGCAAATTCAATTCGCGTCTCGCGCTCTGCCCGTTTGATTCTGAACAGTACCGGGTCCTAGTACTCAATGCCGCGTTGTGCCTGGATGCCCTTCTGGTAGGCGTGCTTCACCTCGCGCATCTCCGTCACCGTATCGGCCAGCTCAAGTATTGTGGGGTGCGCGCTGCGGCCCGTCAAGATCACATGCAGCAGCTCAGGCTTGCGGCGCAGCACAGCGGCGACCTTTTCCGCATCGAGCATCTTATACGCAATCGCGTAGTTGATCTCATCTAGAACCAGCAGGTCCCATTCCCCGGAGAAGATCGCCTCCTCGGCCTCTCGCCAGCACTCCTCCACCAGCCGGATGTCCTCCGGGTCGGTCTCGGCGCCGCCCACCTTCACAAAGCCCCGCCCCATCTGCTTAATGACAAAGCGGCCGTCGAAGGCCTCCACCGCGTCCAGCTCGCCATAGTGCCAGGAGCCTTTGAGGAACTGCAGCATCAGAACCCGGAGCCCGCAGCCCACGGCCCGCAGCGCCGTCCCCAGCGCCGCCGTGGTCTTGCCCTTACCGGGCCCGGTGTTGACAATGATCAGGCCCTTTCGTGCGTCGGCCGCTGACATTTTCGTGGTATTCTCCTTATAACGTACTAATCGAGGTCTCCCGGGCCTGCCGGAGCCCGCTGCGGGTAAGCCCGCCGCCAGCCTGCCGGCAATTGCGGCATTGTAACTGCTAACGCTGTGGATGCCCCACTGGCCGTCATTGCGTCAAGGTGGTTCGGACCCATCGGTGGCCACACTTGCCTTCTCCTGGCAAATGTCGGAAGCCGAATTTGGGACACCAGCTCCGTGCGGGGACTTCGCTCGAGGTCAGATGTCGCCTTTCGCTCCCTTCCGCGCAGTCCTGCTCTTTCTCCTGTTCAGCTCCAGCTTCGCCTTGACGGTGGACACAAAAGTTCCCGACGCAAAGCCGGCAGACGGCCAGACCCTGCTGGAACAGGGGCGCTACCGCCAGCTCTCCAAGCTCGCTCAGGACCGCCTGGCCCGCAATTCCAATGACGCCGACGCCCTCATCTGGATGTCGGTGGTCTACTCCGCCTCCGGAGACTTGGACCGCGCCATCGAAAGCGCCCGCCGCGCCACCCGGGTGTCACCCGTCAGCAGCGACGCGCACTGCCAGCTCGCCGACACCCTTGGCGACAAGGCAATCAAGGTAGGCGTCCTCCGCGGAGCCTATCAACTTGCCAAGCAGATGCGGGTGGAGCTCGACCGCTCGCTGCAACTCGATCCGCGCAATCTGCGCTGCCTGCGCCAGTCGATGGGCCTCTATGAGCAGGCGCCTGCATTTGCCGGCGGCTCCAAGTCCAAGGCCCGGGAGATCCTGCAGCAGATCTACCAGATCAATCCCGCCGAAGCCGCACGCGCCGAGGCCGCCCTGCTGCAGATGCAGAAGCGCCCGATGCCGCAGATCGAAGCGTCTCTGCGCCGCGCCGTGCAACTGGATCCGCGCTTCTACCGCGCGCTCATCGACCTGACGTCGGTCCTCGCCAGCGACAGCAATCGGCGCTACTCCGACGCGGCGTACTATGCGCGCCAAGCCATTGCCGCCGATCCTGACCGCGCCGCCGGCTACATCTCTTTGGCCGAGGCCTGCGCCCGCCAGCAGCACTGGAACGAATTGGACGCCGCACTCGACGCGGCGCAGCGGCATGTGCCGGACAATCTCGCGCCTCTGTACTCGGCTGCGCTTGCGCTGCTGGATTCAGGCAGTGACCTGACGCGGGCCGAGCGCTATCTGCGCAAATATCTGGGACAGGAGCCCGAGGCCGGCGCTCCCAGCCGGGCCTCCGCCCACTGGAAGCTGGGCCTGGTGCTGGAGAAGATGGGACGCCTCTCCGACGCCGCCAGCGAGTTGCGCGCCGCCGCCGCGGAAAAATCCAACGACCCCGCCTTCAAGACGGACTTCAAACGCATCGCCGGCGGCAACGCGTGACGCGTGGATCGCAAAAAAATTGACCGATGCCCAACCGCTGCCTCTATTTGGCAGCAGCGGGTCTCTTGACTTTGCTTTTGTGAGTCCTAATTCGGCTCTCTGGATTTGCGAGATGGATCTGGGTACGCCGCCTGAATGATTTGCCGATAGTCTGGGCAGTACTCGTCTATGCAGTTGTGAGTTGCACAATGCTCAGTCTGCCACGTCCAAGCAAGATCACCGGCAGATTTGTGGGCTGCCCTATTAAATTGCTCGCAGAATTCTGTGAGGTGCGGAGGAGTTCCCTCAAACGTATCTCTGTAGATTATCCAACCCCACAGGAACAATTTTTTATCGGTAATTCGATGTGCGCTGAGAGATTTGATAATGAAATGGGGAACCTGAAGTCGCGCGCTGAATCCAGTAGCTTTCGGACCAATAGTCTCACCGTAATCGTTGGCAGAATGTTTCCCGACAAATGCGTCATCGTCCGGCTCATCAATCCGGGGCGCAGTAATGAAATTGTGAACCACATGAACAGCGGCCGTAGCTCCGCTATTTTCAATTCTGGCACTCACGTCCCACATCCAATTTGTTTCCGAAGGATCGAGGGCATTCAATCTTTCGTCAAGCCCTGGAACAGTAATGAAAGCACGCTGAACAGATATGAGGGCGGTCACGGTTGATCCGATTGGAATCTTTGATTCCAGCAACCTGTTCCTTCATGGCTTTGGCGGCATTCTGCATCGCTTTGCTCTGAATCGCCATCTGAGCGAGCGTGCTGGTAGTTGTCTGGTCCCCGGACTTCAGCGCATTTTCAGCGGTCACTGCGGATTTTTCTGCCGCGTTGGCAGCTCTCTGCAGTTCTGGGAGCTGCTTGGCCATTTGGTCAAGCTGCGCCTGCATCGTCGCCCACTGTTTTTTGGCGTAATAGGTATACATAGCGATCGTGACAAATATCAGGAGTGTAGCGATTGCGGTGATCCAATCCGGGCCAGTGACTCGCTTCCAGCCCGCTGGACCGGGTGGACTGCCTTCGCGATTGCCAGCGGAATTGCTGCTGCTTGCTTTTTCCTGATCTCCGGATTGCCCGGATGCTGAGGCGGCGGGTACTAAATTTGGAGGGTCGGCCCGATTCTGTTCGAAATTTCCACTTCTCTGTTCCATAAGGCCGTGGACCTGATAACTGGAACACTACCAGCAAGCTTGAAACATTGAAACTTTGAAACCTTGCTTTATCCTGTTCTCATGAGCTCGCGCTCCAAGCAAAGCCTGTCCATCCGCCTGGCCTCGTACTTTGTGCGAAATCCGCTCATCTACCTCTATACCGCGGTCCTGGGCACGCTCTCACTGCTCAGCAGCTTCTTCGATCACTCGGGATGGCTGCAGCACGGCTTTGCACGCCTCTGGTCGTGGCTCATCCTGCGCACCTCCTCGACGCCGCTCACGGTCGAGGGCCTGGAGCACATCAATCCCTCGCAGCCTGCCATCTACACCGCCAATCACTCTTCGGCCCTGGACATTCCTGCGCTCTACGTGGGCCTGCCGTTTCAGTTCCGGATCCTCGCCAAGAGCGAGCTCTTCCGCCTGCCCTTTCTCGGCTGGCACCTGACGCGCTCGGGGCAGATCCCCATTGACCGCTCCGACGCGCGCCACAGCCTGCGGTCGCTGGGCCACGCCGCACAGTCGGTGAAGGCCGGCATGCCGCTGGTCGTCTTCCCGGAAGGCGGACGCTGCGAGGACGGTCATCTGCAGCCCTTCCTGGGTGGGATCTTTTATGCGGCCATCAAGGCCCAGGTGCCGATTGTGCCCACGGCGCTGATCGGGACCTTCGAGGCGCTGCCGATGAACTCCTACGTCATCCGCCCCACGCCGTTCCATCTCGTCATCGGCGAACCCATCCCGACCGCCGGCCTGCACTCGCGCGACATGGAAGCCCTCAGCGCGCGCGTCCGCCGGGCGATGTGCGACT
>WNGF01001472.1_pt1 | contig 39047 bp, 36 predicted proteins | sample 5400641 | NCBI WGS metagenome assembly WNGF01 (sample SAMN13153371, study PRJNA577476) | soil metagenome | isolation source: 80 cm soil or saprolite under grassland replicate 2 | place: USA:California | collected 2016-06-15 | reverse complement strand
TTCGCCCTGTTCCCGGTCTTCGGAAAGCTCGCTCTCCTGGACATTCCAGCGATGGTCCTCGCGGGGCTGCGAGTCGCCTCGGCGGCGATTCTTCTCGAGGCGATCCGGCGCGCGACCGGAAACGCGCCTGCTGCTCCGGCCGACCGAAAGATCTTCTTCTTGCTGGCTCTGCTCGGCGTGTCGGCCAATCAGGTGCTGTTCATCCTGGGGCTCTCCTTGACGACCGCGGTCAACACCGCCGTGCTGACCGCCACGATCCCCGTCTTCACACTCGCCGTGGCCTTGCTGCTCCGGCACGAGCGACTCAAGCTCGGCCCGGGCCTCGGCCTCGTGCTGGCGTTTGCCGGGGCACTCGTTTTGCTCGACGTCGGGCATTTCGACTGGCGGAGCGACTTCGTCAAGGGCGACGTCCTGCTGCTGGGCAACTGTCTGTCGTACTCCTTCTATCTCGTGCTGGCCCGACCGGTGATGGCGCGCTACCGCGCTCCGACGGCCATCGCCACCGTGTTTCTCTACGGCACGGCGCCGATCCTTCTCGTCGCGGCGCCGTCGTTCGCCCGCTTCGCGCCGGCCGCTGTCACGCCGCTGGCCTGGGGAAGCCTGGCCGCCATCGTTCTCTTCTGCTCCATCCTGCCCTATCTCTTGAACTCCTGGGCCCTCGCGCGCACGCACGCCTCGCGCGTCGCGTTCTATGTCTTTCTCCAGCCGCTCATCGGCGCCGGCCTCGCAGTGGCCGTTCTCGGCGAGCGGCTCACGCTGCGCACGATCGTGGCGGCCGTCCTGATCTTCGCGGGGCTCGGCATCACGACGATTCCTGGGCGCGCGTGACACCCTCCGTCGCCGTCGTCATTCCGGTCTTCAACGAGCGTGACTCGCTGCCGCTCGTCGTGGGCGACATCCCGAAGGAGTCCGTCTCGGAGATCCTCGTCGTGGACAACGGATCGACCGACGGCACCGACACGATCGCACGCGGGCTTCCGGTACGCGTCGTCCAGGAGGCGCGGCGCGGCTATGGCAGCGCCTGCCTGGCGGGCCTCGCCGCGCTGGCCGCCGAGCCGCCCGAGATCGTCGTCTTCCTCGACGGTGATTATTCCGACCATCCCGAGGAGATGCCGCTGCTGCTCGACGCGCTGCGGGACGGCGCCGACCTCGCCATCGGGTCGCGCCTGCTCGGCCGACGCGAGCCGAAGGCGCTGCTGCCCCAGGCGCGCTTCGGCAACGCTCTTGCCTGCTTTCTCATTAGACTGCTCTACGGCCACCGGTACACCGACCTCGGACCCTTCCGCGCCGTGCGCTGGACCGCCCTCGCGCGCATCGGAATGGAGGACACCAACTTCGGCTGGACGTGCGAGATGCAGGTCAAGGCTCTGCGAGCCGGCCTGCGTGTGGTCGACGTGCCGGTGTCGTACCGGCGGCGCGTGGGCGTGTCGAAGATCACGGGCACGGTCTCCGGAACCCTGCGCGCGGGCGTCAAGATCCTCTGGACGATCGCACGCCACGGCTTTTCGCGGCCCGCGCGATGAGCTCGCCGGTTTTCGCATAGCATCAGCAGCCACCCATGGATGACCGGGAAAGAGTGATCACCGAGCAGCTGGAGGGACGTTACGAGCTTATCGAGCTCCTGGGCCGCGGGGGCTTCGCTGCAGTCTATAGAGTCCGAAACCTTCGCCTCCAGAGAACCGAGGCGCTCAAAGTTCTCTCCGAGAGGCTGACCGAAGACCCGGATTTTGCGCGACGCTTCGAGCAGGAGGCGCGCGTGGCCGCCTCCCTGGACCACCCCAACATCATCAAGATTTACGACTTCGGCGGCCTCGAGGCGTTCTTCTGGTTCTCGATGCAGCTGGTCGAGGGACCTTCCCTCGGGCGGCGGCTCAAGAGCGGAGCCCGTCTGGATGCGTTCACGACGGCGCGCATCGGGGTGCGCGTTCTCGACGCGCTGCGGTACAGCCACGACCGGGGCGTGATCCATCGGGACATCAAGCCCGATAACATCCTGATTGACCGCGAGGGCCGCCCCTATCTCACCGACTTTGGCGTGGCGAAGTCGCAGCTCGCGCTGGTCAAGACTCAAGCCGGCACTCTGCTCGGATCTCCGGCCTACATGTCGCCCGAGCAACTGCAGGGCAAGGTCTTAGACGGACGCAGCGACCTCTACTCCGTCGGCGTCACACTCTACAAGGCGCTTGCCGGCGAGCTCCCGTTTTCCGGCGAGGACACTTTCCGCGCCACGATGAAGCGCCTGTCCGAGCCGCCGAAGCCTCTCTCGGAAGCTCTTCCTGGAGTCGATCCGCTGCTCGAGGAGATCCTGATGCGGTCGCTCGCCCGCGAGCCCGCCGACCGATTCGCCGGCGCCGCGGAGTTCTGCGTGGCGCTCGAGGAGTTTCTCGCGGGCGCTCCGCGCGAAGATCAGCCGATCCAGGTCCCGACCGGCGAGGATGCGACGCTTGTCCTGACCCCCACGCGCGGCTCGCGCTCCGGCGCCGGCCGGACCCCCACCTGGAGCCGGAAACCCTCGGGTCCGTCGGCGTCTCGGCGCCTCTCCGACGCCACGCCCGCTCTGCCTCCCCCCCTTCCTCCATCCGTCGCTCCGGCGGCGGCGCCGGTCCCCTCCTCCCCCGGGCCTTCGAAGGGCGGAGCTCGCACTCCCCTGGCAGTCGGTGCGGTGATCCTCGCTGCTCTCGTTCTGGCGGCAGTGCTCTTCCTGACGCGGCGGCCAGCCGTCAGGGAAATCCCGCTTGCCGCCGCCCCGCCGACGGCCGTTTCGATCGCTCCGCCGACGGCCGCTCTCGCAACGCCGATCCCGACCGAAGCGCCCACCCCTCCGCCGACCGCCGCGCCGACGCAGCGTCCGGCTCCGAGACCTACAGCCGCCGCCTCGAGGGCCGAGAGCCAGCCGACCCCGAAGAAGGTGGCCGCGCCGCTTCCCACGCCTCACGCCGTCGCCTCCGCCCCCGGGACCGAGAGCGTCCTGCCCGCGCGCGCCGCCAGGGAACCGCCTCAAATCGAGCAGACCGTTCCCTTGAACCTCCCGCCGGAGATCGCCGCGAAGCACCGCAACGAGTCGGTGGGCTTGAGCGTGACCGTCGCGGAGGACGGCACGGTCAAGCGAGCGACGGTCATCTCGGAGGTCTGCCCCGAGTGCGACCGCGCCGCGCTGGAGGCGGCCAAGCGCTTCCGCTTCAAGCCCGCGCGCGACGCCGAGGGCCGGCCCGTCGAAGCCACGATGGCGCTGGCGATTCGCCTATAATCCGGCGCCGTGAAACGACCTCGCGGCCTCAGCCCCGTTGTTTTTGGGCTCTTGCCCGTGCTCTTTGCCGCGTGCGGCCCGAAAGAGGTTCAGCTCCAGATGGCCGTCCAGGTGGTCTCGCAGCCCGAAGCGGCCGAAGTCCGCTTCCGCGGCAAACCGATCGGCGAGGCCCCGACGAACATCGCCATCAAGACGTACGAGGACCTTCAGTCGATTCTGGCCGTCAAAGGGGATCTCGACGTCATCGAGAAGCGGCTGCGCATCCTGGCGCCGGACAAGGCGCAACTCATCTTCAAGTTCGGTAAGGGGGAGCAGTCTCCCCTCGCCAAAGTTCTCGGCGTCCAGAACGTTCTCATCTTCGACTACTCGGAAAAAGTGGCCTTCGACGTGGACAAGTTCGACTTGAAGCCCGACGCGCTGCCGATCCTGAACACGCAGGCCGACATTCTCAACGTCTACTTCCCCAAGGCGCAGGTTTTCGTCTGCGGCTACACCGATGCGACCGGCAGCGACGAGCACAACCTCAAGCTGTCCTTGAAACGCGCTCAGGCAGTGGCCGACTATCTGGCGGCGCGCCAGGTCGACAAAGCCCGCCTGCAGATCCGCGGCTTCGGGAAGGACTACGCCGTGGAATCGAACGCCACGCCGGCCGGGCGAACCTTGAACCGCCGCACCGAAGTCATCCTCCCGCAGTAGACAGGCGGAAGCTCCGAAGAATCTCGTGAACGTCGTCCGGAGCGCGGCGCGGCCGGCCGTCGGCGTCCGCAAAGACGTGACGTGTCGATCCGTCGCACAGAACTTCGTTTCCGCCGCGCACGATCTCGTAATCGAACGCGCAACCGCGGCTGGAAAGCTCCGACATCGAGGCGCGCACGGCGAGCGCGTCGTCGTAGCGCGCTGGCTGGCGGTAGCGGCATTCGAGGCCCGTCACCAGGATCAAGAGTCCCGCTTCCTCCATGGTCCGGTAGGGCAGCCCCGCAGCGCGGCAATACTCGGTCCGGCCGACTTCGAACCAGACGACGTAGTGCGCGTGGTAGACCACGCCCATCTTGTCGGTCTCGGCATACCGCACCCTCAGCGGCGTTTCGACGATGCGCAAGTCAGAACCGCGAGACGAGCCGCTGTCGGACGGCCTCCGGCACGAGGCCGCTGACGTCGCCTTTGAGTCCCGCGACCTCTTTGACCAGACGGCTAGAGACGTACGAGTACTCCTCCTTGGCCATCAAGAACACGGTCTCGATCTCGGGGGCGAGACGCCGGTTCATCAGAGCCATCTGCAGCTCGTACTCGTAGTCCGACACGGCACGCAGGCCGCGCACGATCAGCGTGGCCTGGGTCTGGCGCGCGAAGTCGACGAGGAGCCCCGAAAACGAGCGAATCGGCACCGCGGGGTCGTCGCCCACGGTCTCCCGGATCATCGAGAGACGCTCCTCCACCGAGAAGAGCGGCTGCTTGGCGTCGTTCTCGAGGATCGCCACGACGACGCGGTCGGCCAGGCGGCGCGCCCGCGCCAGGATGTCGAGGTGGCCATTGGTCAGCGGGTCGAACGAGCCGGCGTAGAGCGCCACACGTTGCGCCATCAGCTTCGGCCTCCCTCCGTCGTCGCCTTGCGCAGCCCCTCGGCGAGCAGATTATAGGCGGACACCGTCAGGAACAGCGCGGCGCCCGGAAAGAGCGCCATCCACCACGCTTCTTCGACGTAGGCCGGGGCGGCCGAGAGGATGCCACCCCACGACGTCGCCGGCGCCGGCAGTCCCACGCCGAGAAACGAGAGCGCGGCCTCCGCGAGAATGGCCCAGGCGACGCCGAACGCGGCGGACACGAGCAGGGGCGGCAGCGCGTTGGGCAGCAAATGTCTGACGAGGATGCGCGGCGTCGAGGCACCCGCGGCGCGCGCCGCGCGCGTGTAATCGAGCTGACGCGCCTTGAGGATCTCCGCGCGCGCGTACCGCGCGTCCCCGGGCCAGGTGGTCAGGCCGATGGCGAGTATGACCGCGGCAGGCGACGGAGGCAGGAAGGCCGCGAGCGCCAGGAGCAGGAAGAGCACCGGGAAACACAGCACGACTTCGATCAGGCGCGAGAGGGCGAAGTCGACTCCGCCGCCGAGGTAGCCGGCCGTGCCGCCGACGGCAAAGCCGACGACGAGCGACACGGCCGCCGCCGTGAGGCCGATGGCGAGCGAGAGCGGAGTGCCGGTCACGACGCGCGCAAAGAGGTCGCGTCCCAGGTCGTCCGTGCCGAAGAGATGCGCTCCCGACGGGGGCAGGAGGCGCTCGTCGAGCCGGATGTCGGCCGCCCGGGCGGAGAACAGAGGCGAAATCGCCGCCGCGCCCCGCAGGAGGACCACGACGACGAGGGCCGCGCGGCCCGCGGGCGAGAGTCGGCGCCAGAGCGCCGTCACGAGAGCGTCCCGTCCCGCACACGCGGATCCGCGGCCGCGCCAGCGAGGTCCGCGGCCAGGCTGCACAGCAACGTCGCGACGGCTCCGACCAGCGACAGCCCCAGCACGACCGGGTAATCGCGCGAGAGGATCGAGTTGAAGTAGAGCCTGCCGAGGCCCGGCCAGGCAAAGATCCGCTCGACGATGACGCTGCCGGAGAGGAGTCCCGGCAGGATGAGTCCCAGCAGAGTGATGACCGGCAAAACCGCGTTGGGCAGCGCATGCGCCCAGAGAGCGCGCCGCCGCGAGGCTCCGCGGGCCCGGGCCGCCAGCACGAAGTCCTGGGTCATCGCCTCGGCCACGCCCGCCCGCACGAGGCGGGCGACGTACGCGAGCGACCCATAGGTCAGGCAGATCACGGGCAGCGCCAGGTGCGCGGCGCGGTCGAGGAATCCTCCAAACCCGGCCGGCGCAGAGTCCGAGGCCACGCCGAACAGCGGCAGCCATCGCAGACGGACCGAAAAGAGCGTCTGCAGCAGCAGAGCGGCCCAGAAGGTCGGCATCGAATACAGCGCGAAGAGCGCGACGCCCGAGGTCCGGTCGAAGAGCCCTTCGGGCCGCCCGCCGGCGGCGACGCCGAGAGGAATGGCGAGGGCGAGCGTCAGCAGGAGCGCGATGCCGTTCAAGAGGAGCGTGTACGGCAACGCTTCGCGAATCCGCACCGAAACGGGGCGATGGTCCACGAAAGATTCGCCGAGGTCGAACCGCGCCACGCGAGCCAGCCACAGCCCGAATCGCTCCGGGAGCGGCCGGTCGAGGCCGTAGAGCCGGCGCATCTCGACGGCCGCCTGGCCCGTCAAGCGCCGCCCGGACTCCGCACCGAGCGACGTCACCGGGCTGCCCGGCGCCAGATGGACGAGCAGGAAGACCAGCACGACGATGCCGAGCAGCGTGGGCACGGCGGCGGCGAGGCGGGAGAGGATGTAGCGCGTCAAGGCGCAGTCCACCACGACAGGGGCCCCGGCCAGATGCCGAAGAGGCCGAGCGGCGACGTGACGATCCCGTGGACGCGGCGCCGGAGCGCGTATTTCTTCGAAGCATTGACGACCCAGATCGCGGGGGCCTCGTCCCGGAAGAAGGCGTGGAGCCGATGGTACAGAGCGACGCGCCGCTTCTCGTCGGTCTCGGCGCGAGCCTGCTCCATCCATCGGTCGGCCTCGGGGCTGCTGTAAAAAGAGCTGTTGGCTCCCTCCGGCGGAACCTGCGAGGAATGCCAGAGGGGAAACGGGTCCGGATTCGGGTCGGCGGAGGCGCTCCAGGCCCCGGACACCGCCTCGAACTCGCCCCGGTCGAGACGTTCCACGTAGGCCGCCCACTCCAGAGGCCGCACGCGGATCTGGATACCCGCGTTCCTTGCCGAGGCGGCCAGGACCTCGTCGATCTGCTGGCCGATCAGCGAGCCCGAAGAGACGAGCAGGTCGAACGCGAGGTCTCGCCCGTTGCGGTCGCGGATGCCATCGCCGTTGGTGTCGCGCCAGCCGGCTTCGTCGAGCAGCTTCGCCGCGGCGGCCGGCTCGTAAGGCAGGGGCGCGACGGAGGCGTCGTACGCGGGCGAGTCCGGAGCCCAGGGGCCGGAGATGATGCGCGCCGAGCCGTGGTACAGGCCGCGCACGATCGAGGCCCTGTCGAGAAGCATCGTGAGCGCCCGGCGCACCCGCGCGTCGGAGAAGAGCGGCGACCGGTTGTTGAGCGCGATGTAGTTGTAGTCGAGGTCGTAATACTCGACGATGCGGCAGCAGACCGCAAAGAGCGGGTCGGCGGCGCTGCGTTCCTTCAAGGCCTGATCGATCCACGTTTCGTCCAGGCCGTCCTCCACCAGAGCGCGCCAGGCCGTGGAGTTGTCGGGCAGGATCTTGAAGACGATCCGATCGAAGTGGCCGCGCGGTCCCCAGTAGCGGTCGTTGCGCGCGAGCTCGATCGACTCCTGCGGCTTCCAGGAAACGAAACGGTACGGGCCGTTCGCGAACGGGGCCCGGTTGTCCGCGGCCTTGACGAATCGCTTGCGCGCGAAGCGCTTCTCCGGCAACAGAGGCAGCACGAAAGCCATCGCCTGGTTGGCGTCCGCCTTTCGGAAACGCACGCGAAAGCTCTTTTCCCCCAGGGCCTCGGCCGAGACGAGCTCGGTGAAGAGAGGCTTGATGACAGGGGCGGGCGTTTCCTTCTCCACGATCTTCTTGAGCGTGAAGACGGCGTCCGCGGCGGTCACGGGCGTCCCGTCCTGCCAGGCCGCCTCCCGGCGAAGGGAAAACGTGAACGCGCGGCCGTCGGCCGAGACCTCCCACTTCTCGGCGAGGCCCGGAACCAAGCGGAGCCTCGAATCGAAGTCGAGCAAATTGCGCGAGACATACTGCAGAACCTGCTGCTCGGGCACGCCCGTCTGCAGGATGGCGTTCAGAGTCGACGGATCGCCGATGAGCCTCCGGCGGAGTACGCCTCCGTCCACCGGCGTTCCCGTGCCGCTCTCGTCGATGTAGCCGAGCACGGGGGCGGGGAGCGCAGTCGGCCTGGGCGTCGGCGCCGGCCCGATCTTGCCCGCTCGCTCCGGCTGCCGGCACGCCACGACGAAAATGACGGCGCAGACCCACTGTAAGGCTCTTCTCACGTTGACGACATTATGTCGCCGACGCAGAGTCCCTCGTCCCTGGTCCTTTGTCCTTAGTCAGCTGGGGACTAGGGACTAGGCACTAAGGACCAAGCACTATTTTTTTACGGTGCGGTGAAGCTGGCCGAGGCGACGTTGCGGGCGGCGTCGGTGACGCGGATCAAGAGAAACCCGCCGCGCTGTTTCGGGTCGAGGTGAATGACGTAGGACTCGGTCGGAGAGTCGGCCAGTCCGTCCTTCGGCTCGAGGCGGATCCACTCCTTCGCGTCCACGCTGTACTCGGCTTCGAGGATGGGCGACAGGGCGTCCGCCGCCTCGAACTCGAAGACGCCTGCCGACGAGCCGGTCTTGCGAATGACGGGCGGCGCGTTGTCGATGCGCACGGGAGAGGACTCGCGCGAGGCGCTCTTCTTCTCTTCGGGGTTCGTCTCGGTGTCGGAGGCCGTGAGCCGAAAGACGTAGTCGCCGTCGGGCAACGCCGTCGTGTCGAACGAGTAAAAGCTTTCCTTCAATCCTTTGCGCAGGGGGATCCACCGTTCGGCGCCGGTCGGTCTCCCCTCGAGCTCGTAGGTCAGCGGATCGCCGTCCGGGTCGGACGCCTTCCACGTCAGCGTCCGGTACCCCTTGCGCAGAAGCCGCCGCGGGGCGTCCGTCTTGGGCTCCTCGAGGCTCGTGAAGACGCCCTTCTCGTCGGGAGCCGTCGTTTCGAAGACGTTCTGCCCGCCGGCGGCCGAGCGTGCATAGACCTCGTTGGGAGGCAGGGCCCCGAAGCTCTCGATCGCGGGCGTCGCGTTGCGGTTGCGATACGCGGCCTCGACGCGGCGCAGCCGGGGCATCGTCTTGCCGTCAGCCGACATGCGAACCTTCCACTGGAGATAACGTCCCGGCGGAGCATTCACCTTCGCTCCGGGGGCGGCCGCGGCCCAGACCGACCAGGCGCTCCAGGTCGAGTCGGGCGCTGCCGACTCCCCTGAACGGAAGCAGAAATCGACCTTCGCTCCCGACGGAGTGTCGCCCTCCCATCGGAAGGCCCCGAAGCGGCTCGTACGCCCGGTGTCCTTGACCGCCGAGACGTACTCGCCCTGCCGCGGACCATCCTGCCGGCGGTACAGCGCCGTCGAGGAGCTCGTCCCCACGGCTCCGTCGGCGACGATAGTGAGCTGCTTCTCGTCGAGCGTGCGGTCGAGGGACGAGGAATCGGCTCCGATCCGGTAGAGCCGGCCTCGGGGACCGGTCCCCGCCGCGACGGCGCGGCCGTCGGGAGTCAGCACGATGCCGAAGACCATTTCCTCGCCGCTCGACCAGATCGTGCGCGGCGCCTCGCCCTCTTGCAGAACGACGATCTCGGAAGAATAGTGGCCCACGCCCGGACCGGAACCTGTGACCCGTGGCGCGGAAACGGAGACGGAGACCTCCGGCTTGTCCTTGTCCTTGCCTCCGTCTTCGGACGATCCCGCTTCCCCGCGCTTTCCGGAGCCCACCGGGGACGAAACGGGCGCGGAGATGGGCTCGCCTCCCGCGCTGGAGGTGTCGGCCGAAGAGGCGGCCACCCAGACGCGGCCGTCGGCGCCGCCCGCCATGGATGTGATTTCCGTCCGGGACGAGTCGTAGACCGTCACGACGCGGCCCGACGTCTCCACGCGAAGCACGAGGCCCGATCCCGACGTGCCGGCCCAGATCCGCCCCTGCGCGTCGGCGTAGAGCGAGCGCACGTGGGCATCGGCCGTTGCGTGAACGCGCTCGCCCTTGCCCGCTGCGGTGACGCGGTGGATCTCGCCGGGAATCCCGGTGGCCACCCAGAGCGCGTCCTTGACGAACGCCAGCGCCCAGACGTACTTCGCCTTCGGCTCGTAATAGAGAGAGGCCTTGCCTCCCGCCACCCGGTAGACTCGCCCGCCCGGGGCGGCGCCCGCATACAGCGCGCCGTCTGGCCCGACGGCGATCGCCGTGACTTCCTGCTCCTCGAGCTTGACGACAGTCTCGACCTTTCCGGCGGGCGAGACGCGCAGGATCCGTCCCGAGTCGCCCGTGGCGAGCACGAGCGAGCCGTCCTTCTCACGAGCCACCGCGAACAGAGACGCCTCGGAGATGCCCGCGACCGGTTTCCACTCGCCCGAGAGAACGAGCGTTCCGTCGGCCGTCACCGAAATGCCTCGAGCCTCCCCAAGCGAGAAGTCGGAAACGGAGTCCACGACCCAGATTCTCGTCGTCGCGCCGAAGACGCACGGCGCGCAGAGGGCGAACGCGAGCAGGGCGAGGCCCCGCGTTCGCCGGACCAGGCCCGGGGTCACCAAATCCTCGGTTGGACGTCCACCCGCAGGCGCGCCGAGCCCGAAATGGGCACGGGCTGCTCCACGGAATCCGCCTGGAGGCGGAGGTAGCCGAGCTCGAGCGTGCCGTCGCCCGGGCCCCGGTCACGCAGGATCGCCGCGACACTGGCCGGCAGCGCCGGAAGCGCCTCGCCGGCGACGACCGCGCCCGACGCCCTCCGGTAGGCGAGCAGGTTCAAGCTGTTGGCCGGCCGCAGGCGCGCTAAGAAGTCGAGCACCTGATCGAGCGACTGCGGGTCCGGAGGATAGGTGAACAGATCGTAGGCCGTGGCGGCCGAGCCGTCGCCGACGAAAACAGTGAGGGGGCCGGTCGGGGTGTCGGGCGGCACGACGAGGTTCATCACGACTCGCCGGCTCGCCCCGCGGAAGTCGACCAGATCCACCCAGATCGGCACCGTCTCGCCGGGATGGACTCTTTCCTTCTCCGCTTCGATGTGGGTGATGCGCGCGCGCTGGAGGCGATCGTTGTGCGTGATGTCCACCTCGACGCCCTCGATCTTGAGATCGCGGAACTCGTTGGACATCAGGAAATTCGTCAGCAGAGCGAGCGAGGCCACCGCCTCCTCCCGCGCCTGCATGCCCGAAAAGACGGAGTCCCAGCGCACGCTGCGCTCGTTGGTCCGGATCGTCGACTTCCAGACGAGTGTGCGCTCCCCCGTGCGCTTCTCGAGCGTCGTCAAGACGCTGTCGATGGCGAGCGCGGAGAGAATGGGTGTCAGCATCGGATTGTGAACGGCCTGGAAACGATAGATCTGCTCGGCGCCGTCGTTGGTCGTCATCCGGACGGTGATCGGCACCATGGGAGCCTTCTCCCCGAATGTCCCGAAGATGCCCGAGGCGCGGTCCTGGGTGATCGACCCGAGCACGGCTCCGGTTCCCGCGAACTTGAAGGACCGGTACACCGAGGGCAGCACCGTCAGCACGTCGGCCCGAGCCATCGGCATGTCGACGGGCCCCATCGAGAGGAACGGGTGGCCGAAGGCGAGCAGGTTCTTGCCGTCCACCCACGTTACCGTGCCCGTGGCCGCCAGGTCCATGTCGCCCGACAGCAGGATCGTCGCGACGGCGCTGCCGGGCTTCAAGTCGGCCGGAGGACTGGAAGCCGGCAGGATGGCCGAAGCGCCGGAGGGCGCCGTCATCCAGCCCGCGGCTTCCGCGATTCGGCCCAGAAAGCCCGACGAGGGCTGCAGGCCCGCGACCGAGACGGGCAGGGGTAGCGCCGAGACGTCGCCGGACGCGGTCGCGGCGCGGAAAGGCTTCAAGAGCGCGTCGAGCTCGTTTAAGAACCGGCCTTCGCCGAACGCGGAGACGAACGACTGCTTGGACGCCGCCGGCCCGGCGATCGGCACGGGAGGCCGGCTCGGGGCCTGGCGGATGTTGAGCATGCTCTGGATCGGCGTGATCCCGCAGATCGGGTCCTTGGCGAACGGCCAGCCATAGGCGAGGGCGCCGATCAACTTGCCGTCGACGTAAATCGGGCTGCCGCTCATTCCCGCGATGATTCCGCTCTGCTCGAGCCCGGCTCCCGCGACGCGGGCCAAGATGAGATCCTGCCGAGGCGCGTATCGCTTCAGCAAGCCGAGGATCTCGACCTCGAAGCGTTGGATTCCCTTCCCGTCGCCCAGGTCCGAGACGCCGTAGCCTTTCATACCGGCCTCGAGCTTGTCGGCCGGCAGAATCTCGGCCGGTTGGGCGGGGGCGTGCGCCGCCAGCACAACTCCTGTCAAAGCAGCCAGAACGAGCCGAACAGAAAGCTTCACGCGGGGCACAACGCCTGTGTATCCGGTGTCCATTCCCTTTGACCCTCTCCCATGCGTATGTTACGGTCGAATTGAATGATTTTAACGCTTTTCCAGCCCGTTCGCACGGAAAGTCTTCCCGAAACTCAAAACATCCTCTCCTTTTTCAAGGACACCGGACCAACCGCCCGGATCGTCCTCGGGATCCTGCTGCTCTTTTCTCTCGTCTCCTGGGTGATCATTTTCGCGAAGTACATTCGGTTGAAGAGGGTCTCCCGCCAGTCCGACCGGTTCATGGCCTTCTTCCGCAAGTCCAAGCGTTTCTCGGAGGTCAACGCCCTGGCGAGCCAGCTCACCGAAACGCCGCTCACGACTCTCTTCAAAGCCGGCTACGCCGAGCTCGACGCGCAGGTGAAGGCAAACCGGCCCGACGACCCGAACGTGACGGCGAGCGGCACGCCTTCGGGCAAGCTGCTGATCAAGAGCATCTCGGGTGTGGAGCGCGCTCTGGAGCGGGCCATCGGAGTCGAGGTCAGCCGCTTGACGAAATACCTCACGTTCCTCGCGACGACCGCGTCCGCCTGCCCTTTCATCGGCCTCTTCGGCACGGTGTGGGGCATCATGGGGTCCTTTCGCCAGATCGGCGTGACGGGCTCGACTTCGATCGTCGCCGTGGCGCCCGGCATCTCCGAGGCGCTCGTGAACACCGCCGCGGGTCTGGCCGCTGCCATCCCGGCATTGGTCTTCTACAACTACTTCATGGGACGGGTGCGGCAGCTGCGGGCGGGAATGGAGGACTTCGCGCTCGAGTTCATCAACCTCGCGGAACGAAACTTCACGTAGAGATCTGCCATGGCCTTTCAGCGTCACTCCGGCGATCCCTTTGACCATCTCGCGGACATCAACGTCACGCCGCTCGTGGACGTCATGCTCGTACTCCTGATCATCTTCATGGTCACGGCTCCCATGCTGCACCAGGGCGTCTCGGTCGCGCTGCCGAAGACCGAGACGACGAACATCCCGGCGACCGTCCACGACCCTGTCATCCTGTCGATCACGCGCGAGGGGCAGTACTACATCAATGAGACTCCCGTCGCGCGCGGTCTCCTGCGCGACCGCCTGAGGGCCTTTCTCGCGCAGCGCCGGGATCGGCCCGTCGTGCTCCTGAAGGCCGACCGCGCCCTCTCGTATGGCACGGTCGTCGAGACTCTCGACATCTTGAACCGCATGGGAGTCGAGAACCTCGGCATGATCACCGAGACGTCGGGAAAGAAGTAAGTGGACGCCGTCGGCAACATCCTGGCGGAGCGGCAGGGGGAGCGCCTTCCGTTGGGCGCCGGGGTGTCGCTGGCGGTGCTTCTGCACCTCTCGCTGGCCGCCGCCCTGATCGTCTCGACTCTCGCCCGGCCCGTCCGCTTCGTCGCGCCGCGCGCCGTCTCGGTGCGCCTCATGCCGGCGGGGGCCCTGCAGGGCGGCGCCGCGGTGGCGGTGCCCGCGCAGGCGGTTTCCGAGCCCGAGCCTCAGAGGCCGAAGATCGAAAAAAACGCCGAGCCCGAGCCGCCTCCGTCTCCGAAGGCCGTGCTCTTGCCGGCCAAGGACAAGAAGAAGCCCGAGCCGCCGGCTCCCGCCTCGCGCCAGGCCGAGGCGAAGAAAGCCCCCGCGAAGACCGCCCCCGCCGGCGATGCGAGAGGAACGTCCACCGGTTCGACGATCAACGCGTCGGGCGCGGGCGTGGGGATCGGCGGAGCCCGCCTCGATCAGGCCGACTTCCAGTATTCCTACTACATCGAACGGATGATCATCGCCGTGGGCATGAACTGGTTCAAGCCCGCGCAGGTCGTGCCGGTCGAGCCGGTCGTGCGTTTTCACATCGAGCGCGACGGCACTGTGGTCGATCCCGAGATCGAGGTCTCGAGCGGCCTGCCGTTCGTGGACCGGGCGGCCCTGCGCGCCGTGATGGCCGCGTCGCCGCTGCCGCCGTTGCCGCCCGAGTACGGAGGCAGCCGCCTCGGCGTGCACCTCATCTTCGAAAGGTGATCCGGAAAGGACCGATCCCGATGAAACGAGCCCCGATCCTCCTGTGCCTTGCCGCTCTCAGCCTGCTCGCGCGGCCCGCCGCCGCCCAGGGCCCGCCGCCCACGCCCGCCCCGGTCTTAGACGTGACGGGGCGAGTCCGCCAGGGCACGGGGCGCCGCACGCCCGTGGCGGTGCCGGACCTGCTGGCTCCCGGCATGGCCGCGATCCAGGCCAAAGTGACGGAGCCCTTCACGGCAACGCTGCGCGCCGACCTCGACTACGCCGGCGCCTTCACCGTGACCGACCCGCGCAACTATCCCCCGACAGGATTTCGCGAGCCGACCACGAAGGAGGCCGCCGACCGCTGGCTGGGGGGCGGCGCGGAAGTGCTCATCGACGCGCGCGGCGAAGTGGCGGGCGACCGGGTCTCCGTCGAAGCTCGCGTCTGGGATCTGAAGGAACGCAAGCTCATCTTCGGAAGGCGGTACTCCGGCGGCGCCACCTACGTGGACCGCATCGCCCACACGCTGGCCAACGACGTCATCAAGTACTTCACCGGCAAGGAGGGCGTCTTCCTCTCGTCCATCGTCTTCGTCTCCGACCGCGACGGAGCCAAGGAGATCTGGGCGATGGACTTCGACGGGCGCAATCCCCGGCGCCTGACCGCCCACCGGTCGATCACCATCAACCCGGCGGCGCGCAAGGGACGCGTCGCCTACACGTCCTACGTCCGCACGTTCCCCCGGATCTGGACGATGACCGCCGACGGCAGCGACAAGAAGGAGATCGTCACGGGCGTGGACTTGAACGCCTCTCCGACGTTTTCCCCGGATGCCTCGCAGATCGCCTTTGCGGGCTCGGCCTCCGGCAACACCGACATCTACGTCGTGAACGCCGCCGGCGGGGGCTTGAAGCGCCTGACGACGACGCGAGCGCTGGAGGCCTCGCCCGAGTGGTCCCCCACCGGGCGCCAGATCCTCTACACCTCCGACATCGGCGGCACGCCCCAGATCTATGTCATGGACGTCGAGGGCGTCAATCCGCGCCGGCTGACCTACGCGGGAAACTGGAACGACGAAGGGACGTGGTCTCCCGACGGCTCGAAGATCGCGTTTGCCTGCCGTAACGAGGGCGACTTCCGCATCTGCGTCATGGACGTGGGCAGCGGCCGCACGGTCGAGATCGCGGCCGAAGGCGCCGAAGGCCACCCCGCCTGGTCGCCCGACGGTGAGAAGATCGTCTACCAGTCGCGCCGCAGGGGCTCCACACAGATCTACACGATGGACGCCGACGGAACGAACAAGAGGCAATTGACTCAGGGCGGAAATAACTCGCAGCCCATCTGGATTCCGTAGCTTGCCCCCGTCGGAGTCGTCCCCGGTCTGCTATATTCGGCCTTTCGTCGGTTGCGCGCGGCGCGCCGCGGAAAGGCTCTCAGGCGAAAGAGTTTAGGAAGGAGAAGGCGATGAATCGGAAATTCGGGAAGCCCGTCCTGGCGACTCTCATTCTCGGCACGCTCATTGGAATGGCGGCGTGCGCGAAGAAGAAACCGACGACAACGGCCGAGGCCCGACCCGCGCCCTCGGCAGCGGCTCCCGAGAGCGTCGTCGCGCCGCCGCCTCCCGCGCCGCCGAGAGACGTCGAGTCGAGCCCGCTCTCCCGGGATATTGCCGACCTGAACAAGGCGGGTTACCTCAAGGACGCTCTGTTCGACTACGACAAATCCGACCTGCGGGACGACGCCCGTGCGACGCTGGCGGCCAACGCCGACTGGCTCAAGAAGTACCCCTCGATCCAAGTCTTGGTCGAAGGCCACTGCGACGAGCGCGGCACGTCCGCCTACAACCTCGCGCTGGGCGACCGGCGTGCCAATGCCGCGCGCGACTACCTCGCCTCCCTGGGCGTGGACGGCTCGCGCTTGAAGACGGTCTCCTACGGCAAGGAGCGGCCCATTTGCACGGAGTCGAACGAAGGCTGCTGGCAGAGGAACCGGCGCGCCGCCTTCGTGATCACCGCGAAGTAAAGTGCGGCGCCCTCCCGCTCTCCTGCTCGCCGCCGCGCTCCCGGCCTTCGCCGCCGGGACGGCGTGTGTCTCCTCGAGCGACATCGAGGGGCTGCACCGGCAGTTGAACGACATCGAAAAGGAGATCCAGGCTCTCGAGCGCAAGTCCTCTTCGAAGGAGGAAGTCGCCAAGTTGAACGAGAGCGTCGGCCAGCAGACGAAGCAGCTCTTGAAGTCCAACGCCGACACGGGCGTGAGGCTGGGAGAGCTGACGACCAAGATGGAACAGCTCGAGGCCAAGCTCGAGGATACCAACCGCCGTCTTTCCCAGCTCTCGCAGCAGATCGCCGAAACGCAGGGCGATCTCGCCCGGCTCCGCGGAGCGGCCGGCGCCCCCCTGGCGCCGCCGTCCTCGCCTGCCGTCGGCCAGACCGCGCCGAATCCCGGGTCGGCGCTTCCGGACGCGACCGTCAAGCCCGCGCGCGGTTCGGCCCGCCCCACGCCGTCCGAGCTCTACGACACGGCCTATGCCGACTACACCAAGGGACGGTACGCCCTGGCGATCCAGGGCTTCCAGGAGTATCTGGACGCGTATCCCGCCACGGCGCTCTCCGACAACGCGCAGTACTGGATCGGCGAGTCGCACTACGCTCAGCGCAAGTTCAAGGAATCGATCGACGACTTCGACAAGTTGCTCAAGACCTGGCCCAAGAGCGGCAAGGCTGCGGCGGCGCTCTTGAAAAAGGGCTATGCCCTGCTCGAGTTGAATCAGAAGGCCGAAGCCGTCGTGCAGCTCCAGTACGTCGTCAACGAGTACCCCGCGTCGGAAGAGGCCCGCCTCGCCCGCGCAAAACTGAAGACCCTCGGCATCGAGACGAGGTAGAAAGAGATCCATGGCCAACATCAAGTCCGCGGTGAAGCGCATCCGGCAGACGGCCAAGCGCCGGGCGCGCAACCAGGCCGCGGTCACGCACCTGCGCACCTCCGTCAAGAAGCACCGCCAGGCCGGCCCGGCCGAAAGGGCGAAGGGCCTTCCCGCGACTTATTCCGAGATCGACCTCGCCTTAAAGAAAGGCGTCATTCATCGCAACGCGGCCGCCCGTTACAAGAGCCGCCTCGCGAAAGCCGCCGCGAAGTAGCGCCGAGGCGGGCCTAGAAGCCCTCCAATATCGTCGAGACCAGGCTGGCCGCGAACTTGTCCGCGACGCGGTCGATGGCCTCGTTTTCGCGGTCCACATAGGACGCGGCCGTCGTGCCGAACGAATAGTTGTCGCGAAAGGTGTAGCTCGGGTTCTCCCACAGCACCTTCTCGTCGGGCAGAGTCTTCAAGGAGACCCGGGCCGTGATGCGGATCTGATAGTCGGTCGCGAGGCCCTGCGTCGAGAAGGCCACCGGATAGAGGTCGAAGCCCGTCACCGCGCCTGACAGCTCGGCGTTCGCGCCCTCCGCCTGAGCCTGCACGGAGAACCGGCCCCGCGAGGTCAGCTCCTTGACGATCTCGCGCGAAAGACGCTGCTCAACGCCGACTCGGTGGGTCTGGTTCGCCAGCGTCTGGAATCGGATCACCTTGATCTCGGCCGGCAGCGTCGACGTTTTGCCAACAAGCGTGTAGCCGCAACCGACGGCGATGAGGGCCCACGTGAGGAAGATAGCCGCGACGGAGGACTGAGAACTGAGGACTGAGGACTGCCCTCGCTTATGCCGAATGAACACGATGGTGTATTCCACTGGAGTCCCAGTCCCGAGTCCTCTGTCCTCGGCCTTCACCGCACCACCAGGTTCAGCAGGCGGTCCGGCACGAAGATGGCGCGGACCAGTTCCTTGCCGTCCAGCCAGGTCCGGATGCGCTCATCCTCCCGGGCGAGCGTCAGGGCCTCGCCCTCGCCCGCGCCGCGGTCGACGTCCAGACGGCCGCGCACCTTGCCGTTGACCTGAACGACCAGAGTCACCCGCAGAGTCGTCGCGAGCTCCGGGTCCCAGCCCGGCCACGGCGTTTCGAGCAGGAGCCGGGTTTCGCCGAAGCGCTGCCACCACTCGTCCGTCAGGTGGGGTGCGATGGGGTGCAGGAGCTTCAACAGCGTCTTGACCGCGCGCCGCACGACTCCGGGGGACTCGTCGCCAGACTCGAGAGCGTCGGCGATTCCCCGCTGGTACTCCATCAGCGCGGCCACGGCCGTGTGGAAATGGAATCGGGAGGAATCTTCCGTGACCCGGCGCACGGTGCGGTGCTCGAGCCGCGTCAGTTCTGTGTCCGACGTCGGGGCTTCCGCGACGTTCCGGGTCGCGATCCGCACGCACAGGTCGTTCACGCGGTTCAAGAACCGGTGAGCTCCCAGAACGCCGTCCTCGGACCACTCCGATTCCTTCTCGGGCGGCCCGATGAAGAGCGTGTACATGCGCACCGTATCGGCGCCCAGGCGGCTGATGAGGTCGTCGGGCGACACCGTGTTGCCCCGCGACTTCGACATCTTCTCGATCTTGCCGGTCTTCGGATTCGCCTTCGTGATCATGCCCTGGTTGAAGAGGCGCGCAAAGGGCTCCTCGAGGTCGACCAGCCCCATGTCCTTTAAGACCCGGCAGATGAACCGGGAGTACAGCAGGTGCAGGATGGCGTGCTCTATGCCTCCCACGTACTGGTCGACCGGCATCCATCCCGCCGCGCGCTGCGAGTCGATCATGCGTGTCGCGTCGCGCGGAGCGAGGAAGCGCAGGTAGTACCAGGAGGAATCCACGAACGTATCCATCGTGTCGGTCTCGCGCCGGGCGTGGCCGCCGCACCTCGGGCAGCGGACGTTCACGAACTCCTCCGATTTTTCGAGTGGATTGCCCTCCGCGCCGCGGAAGGCCACGTCGTCGGGAAGGAGGATCGGCAGGTCCTCGTCTTTGACGGGCACGACGCCGCAGACTCCGCAGTGGATCGCGGGGATGGGAGTGCCCCAGTAGCGCTGTCGGGAGATGAGCCAGTCGCGCAGGCGGTAGCCCACCTTGCCTCTGCCCACGCCCTGCGCTTCGATCCAGCGGACGGCGACGCGGATCGCCTCGGGCCCGTTCGGCGTTCCGTCCCAGTCCCCCGAGCGGCAGAGCACCCCTCCGTGCGGGATGGCCTCGGTCATCGCCTCGGGGTCGGACTCCCCCTCTTCCGTCCGATACACCGGCCGGATCGGCAAGCCCACGGCGCGAGCGAACTCGAAGTCGCGTTGGTCGTGGGCGGGCACTCCCATGATGGCTCCGGTGCCGTAATCGGGCAGCACGAAGTTGGCGAGCCACACCGGAATCGGCTCGCCCGTCGCGGGGTTGACGGCCTTTGCCCCCGTGTCGAAGCCCTCTTTCTCTCCGCCCTCGGCTTCGCGCTCCAGGCGCGACTCGCGCCGGATCCGTTCCACGAACTCTTCGAGCGCAGCGCGTCGCGGGCTGCTCTGCGCCAGCGTGGCCACGGCGGGGTGCTCCGGCGCCAGCGCGAGGAACGTCGCGCCGAAGAGCGTGTCCGGCCGCGTGGTGAAGACAGGCACCGGATCGGCAAGGCCTTCGACCCGGAACAGGATCTCGGCGCCCTCCGAGCGCCCGATCCAGTTGCGCTGCATCGTCTTGACGCGATCCGACCACTCGGGCAGGCGGTCCAGACCTTCGAGCAGCCGCTCGGCGTAATCCGTGATGCGGTAGAACCACTGTGTCAGATCCCGCACCTCGACCGGATCGTCGGAGCGCTCGCACCGCCCGTCGATGACCTGCTCGTTGGCAAGCACGGTGCGGCAGCCGGGGCACCAGTTGACCGGCGCGGTCTTGCGGTAAGCGAGGCCCCGCTCCCACATCCGCAGGAAAAGCCACTGATTCCAGCGGTAGTACTCGGGCTCGCACGAGGCGAGCTCCCTGGACCAGTCATAGAGCAGCCCCTGCATCTTGAGCTGCTCCTTCATGTGCGCGATGTTCGAAAGGGTGTACTCGCGCGGATGGATGCCGCTCGCGATGGCCGCGTTCTCCGCCGGCAGGCCAAAGGCGTCCCAGCCCATCGGGTTCAAGACTTTTCGGCCGGCCATCCGCTCGCGCCGGTAGAGCGCGTCGCCCAGGATGTAGTTGCGCCCGTGCCCGACGTGGAGCCGGCTGGCCGAGGGATACGGAAACATGTTCAGCACGTAGAACTTGTTCTCGGTCAGGGAGGTGTCCACGCGGGCCACGCCCCGCTCTTCCCAGATCCGCTGCCACTTGCCCTCGATGGCGGAGGGCGCGTACTTCTCGCTCATGGAAGGGCGGAATATACCCCGCCGAAGACGAGCCGGACTACCGGGCCGCCCGCACGCGCAGGGTGGCGTCGCCCGCCTTGATGGGGTCGTACTTGAGCTCGCCCTCGATGCTGGTCATTCGGACTTCGAGCTCTTTCGGGCGAACGAGAGCGCGAGAGGCAAACGGGATGTAGCGCGCGTTGACGCCGTTGATCGAGCGGGCAGGATCGGAGAAGACAAAACCGCGGTCGGGATAGTAAACCTCGATCCAACGGTGATAGGCGCCTCCGATCGCCGCGTCCCAGGCTGGGTTGTCGGGCTCGGTGCGCAGGATCCCCTGCACGCTGCGCGCCGTGATGCCGACGCGCCGCAACAGGTCCACCGCCAGCTCCGACAACCCCACGCAATACGCGCGGCGCGAGGCGAAGACCGCGGCGGGATCCTGCCGTCTCGTGTGGTCCGGGTCGTAGCGGACCTCCGAGGCCACGGCCAGGAGCACGCGGCGCACCGCTTCGGCCTGCGTTTGGCTCCCTTCCACGGCGCGCCGAGCGAACGCATCCCGGTCCGGCGCCGCCGGCAGTTTCGGGTCAGGACCCGTCCGCGTCGGGAACGGCGCCTCGCTTGCGAGCGGAGCGTCGGACACGCGAACCGTCAGGTCGAGCGAGCCGTCCGAGTCCGCCGCGACCTGCAGCGAGTAGCCGTCGCCGTCGTACTGCTCCAGGAGGCTCGCGTCGTGCCCGCTCGCGCGGTAATGGGCGACTTGTTGCCCCGCGGCGACCGAAGCCGCCAGGCCAACCCCGAGAAAGGCGACGGCAACCCGTCGCCTCACGCCGTCCTTCCTCCCGCGGGTCTGGCTTTCAAGACGCCGTCCAAGATTCCGTTGATGAACTGCGAGGATCGAGGCGTCGAGAACCGCTTGGCGATCTCGAGCGCCTCGTCGATGATGACCGGGCGCGGCGTCTCCGGCTCGTGGAGCAGCTCGAAGAGGGCGAGACGCAGGATGTTGCGGTCGACGATCGGCATGCGCGAGAGGCGCCAGTGGTCAGCCTGCTTCGAGATGATCTTGTCGAGCGCGTCCCGGTGCTCGAGCGTGCCCGAGACGAGACGCTTGGTGAAGTCCCGCATGCCGTCGGTGGCCTTCGCGAAGTCCGGCGAGCGCGAGAACATCTCGGAAGGCTCGGTTCCGGCGACGTCGTTCTCGAACAGCATCTGGAGGGCGAGCTCTCTCGCCTTGCGCCGCGCGCCCATGTCAACGCCTCTTGAGTCGGCGGCGCAGATTGGCCATCTCGACCGCGGCTTCCACGGCCTCCGCGCCCTTGCCGGTTCGCGCCCGCGCCTGCTCCATCGTGTCGCAGGTCAAGAGGCCGAATCCGATCGGGATTCCCGTCTCGGCCGAGAGGTTCGCAAGCGCGGTCGCGACGGCGTGGCCGAGGACCTCGTGGTGCGGCGTCTCTCCCTTCACGATCGCGCCAAGAACGACCACCGCATCGGTCCGGCCGGCGTGCATCAGGGCCCGGGCCGCGGCCGGCAGCTCGAAGGCGCCGGGCACCTTCACCACGCGGACGTCTTCGGGGCGGGCGCCGCAGCGTTCCAGGGCCTCGAGCGCGGAGGCGAGCAGGGCCTCGGTGACGGTGGGATTCCAGCGGGCAACGGCAATCTTGAGCTTTAGCGTCTTCGCGTCGAGCTTCCCCTCCCCTTCCCGGGGAGAGAAGGATGGCTTCAACCGGCGCGGAAAACGGCTGCTCAAGGAACGGCCCCCAAAGTTTAGGGTTTAGAGTTTAGAGTTTCGAGTTGAGAGGTCAAGTGAAACGGCCAACTCGGAACTCTAAACCCTAACCTCTAAACAGTTTCTCCAGGCACGGTTCCGCGCCGAAGCTCCGCACGTATCGTGCGCGAAACTCCTCCGTCGTGTAGCGCGGCGGCTGCGGCCCGAGGGCCTCCAGGCCGAACGCCGCGGCGACGCTCCCCATCCGGCCGGCGACATCCCAGGGCGCTCCGATCCGGATACCCCGGATGAGGCCAGCCCGAAAGGCGTCGCCGACGCCCGTGGGGTCCACCGCCTCCCTCTCCAGCGGCGCCGCCGGCACCTGACGCCGATTCGTCGTGCCTTCGGCCGTGACGGCGATCGTCGAGCCGTCGGGGCCGTGCGTGACGACCACCACCGGCACCCGCGACTCGATCTCCTCGCGCTGGAGGCCGGTCTTGTGCGTGAGAATGCCGAACTCGTAATCGTTCACGACGAGAATCCAGGCGCCCGTCAGCCCTTCGATCAGCTCCGGACCCGACAGGCGCGCGACCTGCTGGCTGGGGTCGTAAAGAAACGGGAAAGCCAGGACGCGGCACTCTTCGGAGTAGCGCATCATCGCCGGGGGATCGTTGGGAGAGATCACGACGAGACCCACCGCGTCTCCCCGCAAGCCCTTCAAGGAGAGATCCCGGGCCCGCGCCATGGCACCCGTGTAGAAGGAGGCGAGCTGATTGTTGTCCTCATCGGTTGAGACGAAGAAGGAGGCCGTGAAGATGTCGTCGTGGAGCGTCAGGCCCGAAACGTCAACGCCTTCGCGCGCCAGGCGATCGCGGTACTCGGCCGCGTCGTGGCCCGCCGAGGCGAGCAGCAGCGGCCTCTCTTCGAGAAGCGCCAGGCCATAGGCGATGTTCGGAGCACACCCACCCGGCACCCGCCGCATCTCGTCCACCAGGAACGACACGGAAAGGCGAGAGAGGCGGTCCGGGATCAGGTGCTCCACGAACTTGCCCGGGAAGCGCATCAGGTAGTCGAACGCCACCGAGCCGGTGACGACGACGCGTCCGGGCTCTTTCACAGGTACTTTCCGGCGACCGGCGCGAGGCGCCTCTTGGCCGCCTCCGGGATGGCTTTGGGATCCGTGAGGATGGCGAAGCGCATAGCGATCCGGCAGCCGCAAGCTCGCTCGGGGTCCAGCAGCCGGATCGCCTCCCGCATCGCCCCCCGGGCCGCCACCGCGTTGTCCCGGAGGACTTTCACGACAGCCTCGACCGAGACGGGCTCTGTGGACTCCCGCCAGCAATCGTAGTCCGTGACGAACGCGAGGGTGGCGTAGCACATCTCGGCCTCCCGGGCGAGCTTCGCTTCCGTCAGGTTCGTCATCCCGACGACGTCCGCGCCCCACGACCGATAGAGGTTCGATTCCGCGCGTGTGGAGAACTGAGGGCCCTCCATGCACACGTAGATGCCGCCCACGGAGACGGCCAGTCCGTTCGCGCGCGCCGCCGCCGCAAGCGCCTGCGCCGCGCTCGGACAGACCGGATCGGCGAATGCCACGTGCGCCACCACCCCGTCGGAAAAGAACGTGTCGGCGCGGTGTCTCGTGCGGTCCATGAATTGATCGGGCACGACGACGTGGCGCGGCGCGTATTCTTCCTTGAGGCTTCCCACGGCCGAGGCCGAGAGCACGGCGTCGCAGCCGAGCATCTTGAAGCCGCACATATTGGCTCGGTAGTTGATCTCCGACGGAGAAAGCAGGTGCCCCCGTCCGTGCCGCGGAAAGAACGCGACCGGCACGCCGTCGAGCGCGCCCGTGAAGTAGGAATCCGACGGCCTCCCGAAAGGAGTCTCGACCCTTTCCTCGCGCAGGCCTTCGATGCCGGACAGGTCGTAGACGCCGCTTCCCCCGATCAAGCCGACCCGGGCCGTCACGCGATGACGCCCTCCGCAGCGCGCCGATACTGCTCGATCGCGGCGAGCACCCGGTGGGCGAGCGCGAGCGCCTCGCGCCCCTCCTCGCCCGAGACGAGCGGAGCCCGGCGCCCGCGAACTGCTGCGACGAAGTCCGCCTGCTCGCGCAAGAGTGGCTCGGCGCGCTCGACGGCGATCTCGAACGGGCGTATCTCGGGCTGGCCGCCGGTGTTTGCCACGCGATAGGCGCGGACCGTCTGAGCCTGCATGTCCACCGAGACGGAAAGGGTCGGCGCGAAGAGACGCAGCTTGCGCACCTTCTCCGCCGAGACTCGGGAGGCGGTGAGGTTCGCGACGAGACCGCCCTCGAAGGAGATCCGTGCGTTGGCGATGTCGATCAAGGGCGTGACCACCGGTGTCCCGGCCGCGCGGACCTCGACGGCCGGGCCGCCGGCCAGCGCCAGGGCGATCTGGAGGTCGTGGATCATCAGATCCAGGACCACGTCGACGTCGAGGCTGCGGGCCGTGAAGACTCCCAGGCGATGCACCTCGACGAACCGCGGATGGGGCACGGCCGCCCGACCTGCCTCAACCGCCGGATTGTGCCGCTCGACATGCCCGACCCCGACGATGAGTCCCCGGGTGCGGCTCTTCGAGAGGATGGCGTCGGCTTCGGCCACCGTGGCGGCCAGCGGTTTTTCGACCAGCACGTCGAGACCGCGCTCGAGATAGAAGAGCGCGAGCTCGGCGTGCGTCACCGTGGGAGTGGCCAGAACCACGGCGTCGGCCTCTGCCGCGACGGCCTCGGGGTCAGGAAGCGCCGTTAACCCGAATTCCCGCGCGACCTCTTCGCCGCGCCCCACATGATGGTCGTAAACCCCCACGCACCGCGTCCCCGGGAGCTGCGATGCGACCCGCGCGTGGTGGCGGCCCAGGTGACCCACCCCCACAACGGCAATCCGCACCGGATCATCCGATGCCCTCACCGATGGAACCCCCGCTGCGAGCTCTTGATGAACGTCACGAGCTCCTGGACGTCCGCGTGGCCGGTCAGCTCTTCGTCGATCTTCTCGAGTGCCTGCGTCGTATTGAGCTTCGAGCGCACGAGGAGCCGATAGGCGCGCTGCAAGGCTTCGACGCGGTCATCCGAGAATCCGCGGCGCTTCAAACCGATGGTGTTGATTCCGTACGTCTTCGCGTCGAGCAGCCCGTCCGTCCGACAGAACGGCAGGGCGTCCCGGCGCAGGCCGGAGTACGCGCCCAGGAAGGCGTGCGATCCGATCCGCACGAACTGGTGCGCCACGGTGAACGCGCCGATGACCACCCAGTCTCCGACCTCCACGTGTCCAGCGAGCTGAGCGCAATTGGCCATGACGCAGTTCGAGCCGATCACGTTGTCGTGGGCGACGTGGGTGTAGGCCATGAAGTAATTGCGGCTGCCGATCACCGTCTCGTTGTGCCCCGTGACGGTCCCCCGATGAACCGTCGTGAACTCGCGGAAGACGTTGTGATCGCCCACCACCAGCCGGGTCGGCTCGCCCTGATACGTCACGTCCTGAGGCTCGAACCCGAGCGCGGCGTGAGCGAAGATTCGGTTTCCCGCGCCGAGCACAGCCGGGCCCTGGATCGACGCGTGCGCTCCGACGCTCGTGCCCGCTCCGAGCGACACATTCTCACCGATCACCGCAAACGGACCGATCGTGACGCCTTCTCCGAGCGCGGCCCCCGGCGAGACCACCGCCGTCGGATCCACCTGTGCGGTCACTTGTGTTCCACGAGAACCGAGAAGAGCTCCGCCTCGGCGCAGAGGTTGCCGTCCACCGAGGCCGTGGCGCGGCACTTCACCAGGCGTGGCTTCATGGCCAGGTATTCGATCTCCATGCGGAGCTGGTCGCCCGGCACGACCGGGCGGCGGAACTTGGCGCGGTCCACCCCCGACAGATACATGTGCCGCGTGGCCCCTTCCGACAGCGAAAGGTAGTAGCCCACGCCTCCGACCTGAGCCATGGCCTCGACGATGAGGACGCCCGGCATGACCGGGTTACCCGGGAAGTGGCCCTGGAAGAACTCCTCATTGAAGGTCACGTTCTTGATGCCCGTGATGCTCTTGCCCTTTTCGAACGCGACGATGCGGTCCACGAGGAGAAAAGGGTAGCGGTGTGGCAGTGTCTTCAGGATTTCGAGGATTCCGAACTCCACGGCCCTCCCCCTTTCGCGAGCGCTTCCACTCGCTTCTCGAGCGCATCGAACCGGCGGGCGAGCTCCGGCAGGCGCTGCAGGAGCGCGGCGCTCCTCAGGAAATCGCGGTGCGGCGCAGCGGGCATGCCCGACACCACGGCGCCTGCCGCCACGACGCCGCCGCGAACGATACCCGCCTGACCCGTCAAAACAGCGCGGTCTCCGATCACGACGTGGTCCGAGATGCCGACCTGACCGGCCAGCGTCACGCCGCTCCCGATGCGGGTCGATCCGGCCACACCGACCTGCGCGCAAACGATCGAGTGCTCGCCGACCTCCACGTTGTGCGCGATCATCACGAGGTTATCGATCTTCGTGCCGCGTCGGATGACTGTCTCGCCGAGCGTCGCGCGGTCGATGGTGGAATTGGCGCCGACCTCGACGTCGTCCTGGAGAACGACGATCCCGATCTGAGGAATCTTGCGGTGGCGCTCGCCGTCCCACACGTAGCCGAAGCCGTCGGATCCCACCACGGCGCCTGCGTAGAGGATGCAGCGGTTTCCGATCCGACAGTGCGCCAGCAGGGCGGCGTGGGGTGCGAGAAGGCAATCTTCGCCCACTTCGGCGCTCTCGCCGAGGAAAGCTCCGGGCCAGAGAACGCTCCGTGCCCCCACGCGCGCTCCGGCGGAAACCGTGGCGCCCGCCGCGATCGAGACGCCTTTGGAAAGCTTCGCGCCGCGGTGAACAAACGCGCCCCGTGCCACTCCGGGCTTCGGCTTTGCCGGTTGGGCCCAGCGGGTGAGCCACACGGCCAGAGCCGCGGTCGCGTTCGCGGCGACGATGGCGGGACGCCCTCCAGAATGCTCGGCCTTCGAGACGAGGAGGGCACCGGCCGCAGACCGGGCCGCCTCCCGGACGCGATGCTCGTCGGCGACCCAGGAAAGATCCGAGGGACCCGCCCGGTTGAGCGACTGCAGCCCGCTCAGACGAAGATGGGGATCGCCCAGGACGGTGCCGCCCACGGCGCCGGCGACCTCGCCGAGCGTGAAGACAGAGTGCGCCGGGTCTTCGCCGCGTTTGCGGATCGGCCTCCTTGCCGCTCCCCTTTTCACGAACCCGCGATCAATGGCCCGCGGGCTTCTTGGTCGGCGCAGGCTTGGGAGGGGCGGACTTCGGTGCCGCCGTCTCCGCCTTCGCTGCCGGCACGGCGACCGTCGTGTTGAAGCGCTTCAAGACGTCGTCCGTCACGTCGACACCTTCGTCGGCGTAAACGAGGCCCGACTGAAACTTGTTGAAGATGAGCGTAAAGCCCTTCTCCTTGCCGACCTGCTGGATCACGGGCAGGACGCGCTTTTCGAGCTGCTCGAGCTCCTTCTTCTGCGCCTCTTCGAGGACGCGCTGCGCATCGTCGTTGAACCGCTTGAAGGCGATAGCCTTCTCCTGGTAGCCCTTCTGGAGCTGCTCCCGCTTGTCGTCGGTCATGGACTGGCCCTGGTCCGCCAGTTTCTGCTCCATGTCCCGCAGTTCTTTACCGAGCTTGTCCGCCTCTTCCTTCTTCTGGTCGTTGAGCTTCTTGACGCGAGCGAAAGCCTCTTTGCCGAGAGCCGACTCCTGGACGAGCCGCTCGACGTTGATGACGGCAATCTTGGCAGGATGGGCCGGCGCGGCGGCCGGTACGGCCTCCGTCTGCGCCAAAACGGCGCCGGCGGCCAGGCCCGCCAGGATCGATAGGACCGTGCGTTTCATTCGTGCTCCTTACTTTCTGCTCTTTCGGGAAAGCGGCAAATACTAGCAAATAATCAGCCGTCCAGAACAGGCGCCGTCGATGCCCCATTCCTCGCCAGGATGCGACCGGCAGGCCCCGGTTTAGAAAATTCCAGCGCGCGGCGAAGCAGGCAGGCTCTCGGGCTCCCGTTTAGAAAATTCCGGTCGCCGGCGAAGCAGGCGACCGCTCAAAAAGTCCGGCCGATGGAGAAGTCGAACCCAGACCGCTTCTCCTTGAGGTTGTTGATCGGGAAGCCGAACTGGTCGATCGGCGTGATCGGGTGGAGATTGAAGGAGTAGATGAACCGCAAGGGAGCCTGAAAGATCGGCAGGAAGATTCGCAGCTCCATTCCCACTCCGGTGCGCAAGTGCTCGAAGTTGAAGTTCTGAGACTCGTGGTAGACGTTCCCCACGTCCCCGAACGCGAGAAGCTTGGCCGGTCCCACCTGGAGAAAGACGTACTCGGCGTTGAACACCCAGTACTTGTTGCCGCCCAGAATGCGTCCCAGGTCATCGGTGAAGACCTGGTTGTTCGGCCCGAGGGGCAGGATCGATCCGATACGGAAGCCTCGGACGCTCTGCTCGCCGCCAATCTGGAAGCGTTCGAAAATCGGCAGGTCCCGGCCGCCGTACGCTCTGACGTAGGCCACTTCCAGGTTCAGCGCCAGGTAGGAGTGTCGCGGGATACGCACGGGGACGTAGATCGAGCCCGCCAGGACGGGCTTGAAGAAGTAGTTCGTGCCACCCAGGATGCCACCCGCGACTTGAACCGACGCGGACAGCCGCTTTCCCGCGTTCGGATCGAACGGATCGTTGCGGCTGTCGTAGCGGTAACCGGGTGTGATCGACGAGGTGCGGCCCTTCACGTCCGTGAATTTCGTTGGCGGCTCCGGCTGGCCGGGAGGCGTTGTCGCGCTGCGCACCGGGAAGTTCGCCAGGATGTCCTCGTACGAGTAGAGGCCGGTGATGCTGTCGAAGAGGCCGAGACCCTTGCCGTAGAAGATGGATCCGCCCGTCCGCTTGTCGGTGATGTTCAGGTAGTCCTGCTCGCGCCGGTAGATGGATGCTCCGATCGACTGGTTCCTGTCCATCCACCACGGAACGGTGTAGGAGACATCGTAGAACTTCGAAATCTTCCCGATCTGCGCGGCGGCCCCCAGGATCTCGCCGCGACCCAGGAAGTTGCGCGTCTGAAAGGAGAACTGCCCGAAGAAACCGTCGAGAGCCGAGTAGCCGGCGCCGAACTGGATCTCGTTCTTCGAAGTCTCGTTGCCCTTCAGCACGAGATCCACCTTCTTCTCCTGGGCGCGCACCGAGAACTCGGGCTCCTCCTGGATCTTGAAATAGCCGAGCTGCTGGAGCTTCTGGAGGCTCTTCTTGACCGCCTCCATGTTCATGACGTCGCCCTCATTGAGGGCGAACTCACGCCGGACGACCTTGTCGCGCGTGACGGTGTTGCCCGTCACCTCGAGGCGTCCGAGGAAGAACTTGTCGCCCTCGAAGATCTTCACCTCCACGTCCACGCGATGGTCGCCGACCTCCTTGTATGCCGGATCGGCGAACCAGTAGATGTAGCCCCGCGATTTGTACAGGTTCTCGATGTGCGACAGCGCCTCGATGAGCAGCTCGCGGTTCAGCACCGATCCGGGTTTCAGGTCCGCGAACTCTTTCAACATCCGCTCGCGGGCCACGACCATCGGCGAGTTGTCCTCCTGCGCCTGGCCGGACTGGTCCATCTTCACGATGCGGATCTCGCCGGTGTAGAACCGCTCTCCTTCGACTACCGGGATCGTGATGCGGACGCGGCGCTTGAGCTTCTTCGGAGCGGCCTTCGGATTCGTCACGAAGACATCCAGGACCGGATCCTTGACCACGATGTCCTTGTAACCCCTGGCCTGGTAGGTCGCCTTGACGAGCTCGACGTCCGCCTCGTAATTGGCCTGACTGTAAGTCGTGTTGTCGGAGAGGAGCCGCCAGATCGTATTGACCTTCGTCTTCTTCATGGCGTTGCGCAGCTTCTGCGCGGAGAGCGCCTTGTTGCCCGTGAAACGAATCGCCGCAATCTTGATCTTGTCGCCCTCGTCGATCGCGAAGACGACCTTCTTCTCCGTCTTCGAGACGTCCTCGATGCGGAAATCCACCGTCGCGCTGCGGAAGCCCTGCTCGGTGTAATAGTCGGCGATCACTGCCCGGACCTTGGCGATGTCGCGCAGCGAGAGCGGAGCCCCGCCCTTGACCTCGGCTTTCGCCTCTTTCAGGCGATCCTTGATCTGAGACACCGAGAGCTTCTTGTTGCCCTGGAACTCGACGGCCGAGATCATGGGCCGCTCTTCGATGGTGACGACAAGGGTGACGCCGGCAGGGCCGGTCTCGGCCTCGATCGCGACGTTCTCGAGCAGGCCGACGTCCCACAGGGTCTGGAAGTTCGACCGAATCTTCGCGGCGTCATACGGATCGCCGACCTTGATCCCGAGGTAGTGGGCGATCGTGTCCGGCGTGACGGTCTGGTAGCCGACCACTCGGATGCCGATGATTTTGGGCTTGCCCTCCATAGCCTGGGCGGCGGAGGGAGCCGGCTTCTCGGCCGGCGGAGCGGGCTGGCCGGCCGTCACGGGCGCCGGGGGCGCCTGCGCCAGGAGCGATGCGGATGTCATGGCCGCGGCAAGGCCGGCAGCCCGGAAGACACGCGCGAACAAGCCGCTACGTTCCCTGGCCGATCGGTTCGGTCTCACGGGCTGCGACGATCAGACCCTTCTCACCGACACGGACCTCGATCCCCTCGATCTTCTCGTCGCGCGCCGCGATGAGCAGTTCCGACACCGGGTCCTCGATGTGCTTCTGGATGGCGCGGCGCAGGGGCCGCGCGCCCATGTTCGCATCTTCGCCGCTCTGTTCGAGAAGCCACTCGACAGCGGCGTCGTCGATGTCGATCGAGGCGCCCTTCGTCGCGATCGTCGCGTTCACGTCCGCGATCAGGAGGCGGCAGATCTTTGCCAACTCCACGCGGGAGAGCGGGTGGAAGACGATCGTCTCGTCGATGCGGTTGATGAACTCCGGGGAGAAGTCCTTGCGGAGCTCCTTCAAAACGAGATCCTCGATCTCCTTGGTGTTCGGTTGATCCCGGGCGCCGCCAAATCCGAGCCGGGTCCGGTTGACGAGATATTTCGTCCCGATGTTGGACGTCATGATGATCAGCGTGTTCTTGAAGTCGACGACGTTCCCGTACGCGTCCGTCAGGATGCCGTCCTCGAGGATCTGCAGAAGCAAGTTCGCGATGTCCGGGTGCGCCTTCTCGATCTCGTCGAACAGGATGACGCTGTAGGGATTGCGCCGGATGCGCTCGGTGAGCTGACCGCCGTCTTCGTGCCCGACGTAGCCGGGCGGCGACCCGATGAGCTTCGAGACGGCGTGTTTCTCCATGTACTCGGACATGTCGAAGCGCACCAGGGATTTCTGGTTCTCGAACAGGAACTCGGCGAGGCGGCGCGCGACCTCCGTCTTGCCGACTCCGGACGGCCCGAGGAAGATGAACGAGCCCATCGGTCGGTTCGGGTTGTTGACCCCGAGGCGCGATCGGCGGATCGCCTTCGAGACGCCGATGATCGCGGCCTCCTGGCCGACGATACGCCGGCGCAGGGCGTCTTCCATGTGAAGGAGCTTCTCGGCCTCCTCCATCTCCAGGGAGGCGACGGGGATGCCCGTCCAGGAGGAGATGATCTCTTCGATGTCCCGGCGCGTGACTTCCTGGGTCGCGTCGCTGCGTTCGGCCGTCTGCGCCTTGGTGCGCTCGATCTCCTCCTTCAACTCGATCTCCCGCTCGCGCAGGAACACCGCCTTCTCGAAGTCCTTGTCCGAGATCGCCTTCTTCATCTCCTTGACGATCTGCCGCGTCTCGATCTCGAGCTTGCGGAGGTTCTGCGTATCGGCCACGCGCTTCAGCTTCACCTTGGCGCCGGCTTCGTCAAGAATGTCGATCGCCTTGTCCGGGAAGAACCGGTCCGTGATGTACCGGTTGGACTGATAGACAGCGGTCTTGATCGCCTCCGGCGAGTAGCGCACCTTGTGGAACTGTTCGTAGCGGTCCTTGACCCCCTCGAGGATCTCGAAGGTCTCGTTCTCGGACGGCGCGGTGACCTGAATGGCCTGGAAGCGGCGCAGCAGGCTGCGGTCCTTCTCGATGTACTTGCGGTACTCCTTGAGCGTGGTTGCGCCGACGCAGGAGACCTCGCCGCGCGAGAGCGCCGGCTTCAAGATGTTGGCCGCGTCGAGCGAGCCTTCGGCCGATCCGGCGCCGATCAAAGAGTGGATCTCGTCGATGAAAATGATGAGGTCCGGGTTCTCCCGCAGCTCGCGGATGATCCCCTTCAGGCGCTCTTCGAACTGGCCGCGGTATTTCGTGCCGGCGACGATGAGAGAGAGATCGAGCGCCAGGATTTTCTTCTGCGCCAGGAACATGGGGACGGCGCCCTCGATGATGCGCGTGGCGAGGCCCTCGACGATGGCCGTCTTGCCGACGCCCGGCTCGCCCAGGAGGATCGGGTTGTTCTTCGTGCGGCGCGACAGGATCTGAATGATGCGTTCGACCTCCTTGTCGCGCCCGATCAGCGGGTCAAACCCGCCCTGCGCCGCCAACTGGGTGAGGTCCCGGCTGTACTCGGCCAGGAACGGGAGCTCCTTCTTCTGCTTGGAGACCTCCCGCTCCTTGATGAGCGAGATCGTCTCCTCACGCACGCCGTACAGGTTGAAGCCGCGGGCCGTCAGCAACCGGCCGGCCACGCAACCGTCCACCCGAAGCAGGCCGATCAGGAGGTGCTCGGTCCCCACGTAGGGGTGCATCATCGATTCCGCCTCGTGCGAGGCATACGCCAGGATCTTCTTGGACTCCTCGGAGAGCGGCAGCTCGGCCGTCGAGGAGATCCGCTCGACGAAAATCCGGTCGCCCTCGATCTCCCGGCGGACTTCCTCGGGCTTCACGTTGAAGCGCGAGAAGATCTCCTTGATGATGTCCTCGCCCTCGCGCAGGATGCCGAGGAGCAGGTGCTCGGACTCGATGACCTTCGAGCCCAGCTTGGAGGCTTCATAGCGCGCGAAAAACAGCGCACGGCGGGCTTTTTCGTTGTATTTCTCGAACATTGCCGCGTGCGCTTCCCCCCGTCCGGGTTAACCCCGAGCGAGACGGATTCCTTCCCGAGACATCGCGTAAATTTTATCACAGCGACTCGCGAGATCGGGGTTGTGCGTGACGAGGACGGTCGTCATTCCTCGCTCGCGGTGCAGTTGCTCGAGAAGTTCGAACACCGTTCGCGCGGAATCGGCGTCGAGGTTGCCTGTCGGCTCGTCGGCCAAGAGGAGCTTCGGCCCGCGCGCTAAGGCACGCGCGATGGCGACGCGCTGCTGTTCGCCGCCAGAGAGGGAGCGCGGCAGGTGCTCCCGGCGGTCGGAAAGGCCCACGCGTTCGAGCAGCTCCGCGGCGAGCAGCCCGGCCTGGCGAGGCGGCGCACCCGCGATGCGGTGCGGAAACGCGACGTTCTCCTGCGCGGTGAACTCGGGCAGAAGGTGGTGGAACTGGAAAACGAATCCGATATTCGCGTTGCGGAAGCGCGCGCTCTCGCTCGCCGAGAGAATCTCGAGCTTCTGCCCGAAGATCGAGACTTGTCCCGTGTCCGGCCGGTCGATGCCGGCCAGCAGATGCAGCAAAGTGGACTTGCCCACCCCCGATGGGCCCATGACGGCCGCGAACTCCCCCTCCGAAATGGAAAGAGAGAGGTTCTCGAAAACGCGCACCGGCGCGCCTTCGTCCGTGTAGGTTTTCGAGAGGCCCTGAGCTTCTACCGCGAGCACTGGGTACCCCGACTGAGGACAGAGGACCGAGGACTGAGGACTCGAGAGGCAATCGCCGCGATGCCAATGGAGACTGAGGCGCCGGGCATTTCAGTCCTCAGTCCTCAGTCATCGCGAGAGCCGCACCGCTTCGCCCGGTGCAAGGCGAGCGGCGGCGCGTGCGGGCAAGACCGCCGCGGCGAGCGCCGTCGCCAGCGCGAAGACGGCGACCACCGCGAGCTCCGCCGGATGCAGGGTGAAGGGAACGTGCGACAGCAGGTATACGCCCGCGGGAAGAGGCACGAGACCATAGCGGTCGAGCAACCAGGAGAGGCCCGATCCCGCCAGGAGCCCGAGGCCCGTCCCGAGCGTGCCGACGCACAGCCCGAGTGTCAGGTAAACGCGAGCGAGCGAGGCCGGCGCAGCGCCCAGCGTCGCGAACACCCCCAGGTCCCGCTTCTTCTCCACGACGAGCAGCGCGATGTTCGAGACGATGTTCAGAGCCGCCACCAGGATGACGAGCGCGACCGTGACGAAGATCACGAGCTTCTCGAGACGCAGCGGCTCTCGCCGCCTCGTCGGCGCGATCGGCCGCGATCAGGCGCGCGGTGTAGGCCGGAGCGCCGGTGGGCATCGCGGCCAGCACCCGGGCCGCCGCGTCGGATATCTCGACCTCCGCCGCGCGGTCGAGCGCGCTGCCGCGCTTGACGTCCACAACGCGAAAGACCATGGCGATGGGGATCGGCCCGATCGGGGAGAGTCGCGTGCGCGAGGACGTCAGGCGCACGAGCGAGCCGACGTGACTGGCCGTGCGGCCCGCGACCGCGCCGGAGAGAATCGCCGGCGGAGGGCCTTCCGGCGAGGCGGGAAAGCTGCGGCCCCCGCTCTTGAATCGGACAGGCGTCGCCGTCAGCCCGTTGGCGTCCGAAAGCCAGCCGCGTCCTTCGACCGCCGCGCCGACCTCCACGACTCCGGGCAGAGCGGCCAGCGCCGCCCGCGCCGCCTCTGCGTCCGGCAGAGCGGTTCCCCGCGCCGCCGAGACGCGCAGGTGAGGCGTCTTCTCGGCCATCTGCGCGCGGATGCGGTCCTGGAAACCGGACAGCAGGGCAAGCGAAATGACGAGAGCCGCCACACCGATGGCGAGACCCAGAACGGAAATCGTCGCGATCAACGCCACGTGAGCTCTCTTCCGCGAGGCGGCGAGATACCGCAGGGCGACGAAGGATTCGAAGCTCATGGAGGAAGTCGAGAGTCGAGAGTTGAGAGTTGAGAGTCCATTCCCTTTTATGGTCCGGTTCTCTTCTGTTCGCCCCGCCGTACGGCTTCCTCGGCCTCCTTCACGTCGTGTCGGGGCCGAAGCAGCGGAAACAGGATCACGTCGCGAATCGAGTGCGAATCTGTGAGCAGCATCGTCAGGCGATCGATGCCGACGCCCTCCCCCGCCGTCGGCGGCATCCCGTAGGACAACGCTTCGAGATAGTCGTGGTCGAACGCCATCGCCTCGAGGTCTCCGCCGGTCCGTTCTCTGGCTTGCTCGCGGAACCGCCGCTCCTGCTCGGCGGGGTCGTTCAACTCGGAGAACCCGTTGGCGATCTCCATGCCCCCGGCGTAGAGCTCGAAGCGGTCGACCCACTCGGGCGCTTCGGGGTCCTGCTTGGAGAGCGGCGAGATCTCCGTCGGAAACTCGGTCAGAAAAGTCGGCTGGACGAACCGCGCCTCGGCCACCGCCTCGAAGAGCTCGGCCAAGAGCTTGCCCTTCTTGCCGGCAAAGCGCTCGGCCGCCTCGACGCCCAGACGCCGCGCGGCAGCCAGAAGACCCTCCGCGGTCTCGAGCTCTTCCGGCCGCACGGGCCCGCGGGCGTCCTCGCGTGTCGCCTCGAGCACGGCCTGCCGCATCGTCACTTTCCGGAACGGCGGCGACCAGTCGATCGACGCATCTCCCCACTTCGTCGTCGTGCCGCCGGCGACCTCGCGCACGAGCTCAAAGAGCATCTCCTCGGTCAACGCCATCAGATCGCTCGCTCGGGAGTAGGCCTCGTAGAACTCGAGCATCGTGAATTCGGGGTTGTGCTGTGTGGAGATGCCTTCGTTGCGAAAATTGCGGTTGATCTCGTAAACGCGCGCGATGCCGCCCACGACGAGACGTTTCAAGTACAGCTCGGGCGCGACCCGCAGATACAGCTCGAGGTCGAGAGCGTTGTGGTGGGTCACAAACGGGCGTGCCAGCGCTCCGCCCGGGATCGCCTGCATCATCGGTGTCTCGACTTCGAGATAGCCCCGGGCATCCAGAAAGCGACGGATCGCCTTGACGATCGCCGCGCGGACCTCGAAGACGCGCCGAGACTCGGGATTGACGGCCAGGTCGAGGTAACGCTGCCGGTAGCGCCGCTCGACATCTCTCAAGCCGTGCCACTTTTCAGGAAGCGGGCGCAGGCACTTGGCGAGGAAGGCGATTTCCTTGGCTTTGACCGAAAGCTGGCCGGTGCGCGTTCGGAAGACTTCGCCTTTCACGCCAATCCAGTCGCCGAGGTCGAGCGCCTTGAAGAGGGTCCAGGCCGACTCCTCGACGGCGTCCTTTCGGACGTAGACCTGGATACGCTGCTTGCCGTCCGAGAGGTCGAGAAACCCGGCTTTCCCCTGATGGCGCTGCGCCAGGATGCGGCCCGCGGTGCTGACCTCGGCACGCTCTCTCTCGAGACCGTCGCCGGTCTTGCTTCCGAAGCGCTCGTTGACGTCAGAGGGCGTTGCGTCGAGAGGAAACCCGAACGGATAGACGTTCCCGACCAGCGACGCAATCTGGTTCAGGTTCTGGAAACGGTTCTGGATCAGCTCCGCTTCCGACGAAGTGTCCTGCGGCTCGGGGGCCTCCGTCGTATCGTCCATGGCGCGGAGTATACGGGCGCGCGCCCCGGCGGTCAGCGCCGGCGGTGTTCGCCCTGCGAGCCGTCGAGCATGAGCCAGAGGTCGGCCGTGGCGCGCACCAGGCGAAAGCGGGTGCGCGTGTACCAGCGAGCCTCCTCCGGGATGCGTCCCGCGTGCGCCTCCTCGACGATCTCGGCAAGCTCCGCGTCGAGGCGGGCGGCGCGCGCCAGGGTCGCGCGGGCGCTCTTGATCGTTTCGGGCGAGCTGCCGCTCGCGGCGCTTTGCCGAAGCGCCTCCGTCTCCTGTTCGGCCTTGACGCGCAGCGCCGCCGCGCGCAAGAGAATCCGGTCCGTCTCGGAGGTGGGCGTTCCGCCGGCGGCGACCGTCTTGCGCGCCGCGGACAGCTCCCAGCTTTCCAGGTGGAGGTGCGCGAGCCCCGCGAGGTTCGTGCGCAACGGCCCCACGCCGTCGTCGTACAGCTCCACGGCGGCCAGCACGCGATGCTGAGCACCCTTCCAGAAGGCCGCGTCCCCGCTCTCCTCGCCGGTGTCCTCGACGAGCTCCAGAGCCTCCTCGATGTCGGCGGCCTCGAGGCCGGAGATGTCGAATTTCTCCAGGACCTGGCTGATGGAATGTTTCAGATCCAGGACCTGCTGGGCCCGCAAGTTGCGCTCGGTGGTCTGCCGGTCGAAACGAATGCGGGACTCGCGGAAGCGCCGGAACTCCTCGGGCTCGCGCCCCGCCTCGTCGCCCTGCAGCAGCTCCCGCTCCAGGTTCGTGATGCGCCCGGTCGCCTCGTCGAGCTTGCGCTCTTCCTTCTCGTAGAGCCTCTGGAAGACCGACCGCGTGGTCAGGTTGCACCAGGCGACCGCAGTCAAGATCTCCGGGTTCGACAGGCCGCTGCCGACGCGCCGCTTCATCGTTCTCACGTTGGAGAGCAGGCGCTCGGTGAGCAGCTCTTCAAACTCGCGCGCGCGCTCGACGTCGGCCGCGAGATCGTCGAAGGCGTTCACGATCGCGGGAGCCATCTCGCTCTCGAGGCGCGGCCAGCTCGAGGCGGACGTGACCGTCTCGAAGAACTTCTTGATCGCCGCCCGCGGCCGCGACGCGGTCGCCGTCGGATCCGGCCGGCCCGTCGCGGCAACCGTGGCCAGGAAGTCCACCTTGTCGATCACGTCGTCATCCACGTCCGGCTGCGAGAAATAGAAGCGGAGCAGATAGAACGCGATCTTCTCGTCTTCGGGGCGAACCTTCTCGAAGAAACGCCTCACGAAGGAGGGCGAGACTTTTCGATCCACGTCTCGCAGCGTCGACGCGACGCCGTCGAGCTTCTCGAGGAGATGGCGCAGGCGCGGCCCGGTCGTCTCCGGCGAAGCGACGTTGATGTCGGCCGCGATACCCTTGACTTCCTCGTAGATCGCGTTGAAGTCGAGCTCGTAGCCGGGCTCCGAAGAGAAGAACGTCTTGTAGACCCCGCGCAGGAACTGGTGGAACGTCCAGAGGGCCTTGAAGCGCTCCGTCAGGCGGATATAGTCTTCGTGTAGGATCTGGATTCGTTCGACCGACATTAGGGTTTCCGTTTTCGGAACATTCTATTCCGCTTTTGGGAGGTGGCCCCCTGCCCCCGGCCATGAAACTCGGCAAAACCCTGATCGACGAGCCCACCCTGACGGGCGGTGTCTCTCGGCTCGCGGCCGACATCGACCGGGACCAGGAGGGCCGGCCGGTGCTCCTGGTGGGGATCCTCAAAGGCTCGATTTTCTTCCTCTGCGACCTGGCCAAACGCCTCAAGACCCCCGTCCAGCTGGACTTCCTGCAGGTCTCCTCCTACGGAAAGGGGACGAAGTCCTCGGGCAACGTGCAACTGGTCCGCGACCTTTCCTCCGACATCGCGGGGCGTGAGGTCGTCATCGTCGAGGACATCGTGGACACCGGCCGGACGCTCCAGAAGATCATAGAAATCCTTTCGACCCGCAAGCCCAGGTCCGTCAAGATCTGCGCGCTCTTGAAGAAGAAGATCCCGGGCAACGAGGGGATCCCGGTGGATTACCTCGGGTTCACGATCGACGACCACTTCGTCGTGGGCTACGGCCTCGACTTCGCCGAGTCCTACCGCAATCTGCCCTTCATCGGGATTCTCGAGCCGGACGGAAAGGAAGAAGTTTAGGGTTTAGA
>WNGF01003596.1_pt1 | contig 39061 bp, 43 predicted proteins | sample 5400641 | NCBI WGS metagenome assembly WNGF01 (sample SAMN13153371, study PRJNA577476) | soil metagenome | isolation source: 80 cm soil or saprolite under grassland replicate 2 | place: USA:California | collected 2016-06-15 | reverse complement strand
TGTCCAGGTCGGCGTCCACCGGGCCTCCAGGCTCGACGTTGGGTTCCAGCGCCGATCATGGGCACCCTCCTCTCAATTGCGCACCTATCCCTTGGAATCAATCGTCTAGTGATCGTATGCCCGAGGAACGCCCGCCGGCGGTCGGTTCGGGTCGGCAGGCGCGACTGGTCCAGCGCCTTGCCGAGCGCACCGTTGATGCCCAGCGCTGCCTGGTGCCGGTAGAAGCCCTTCAGGCACGCCGCTGCCGTGGCCAGCGCGGCGGTGCCGTAGGGCCGCTTGCCGACCCGCCACGGCTCCCCGAGCGGCTTGCGGACCTCGGCGCCGAGCAGGCCCATATAGCACTCGAGGTCACGCAGCGTCACCGTGGCCAGCGCCAGGCATTCTCGTTCTAGCCAGCGCAGGTGGTCCACCAGCAGGTGGGCGTAGGTTCGTTGCGTGCCCGATCCCTCGTGCCTGCGGAGGAACCGATCCGCCTCCTGGTGCACCCCTCCCTCCGGCCAGACGATCGTCCACGACAGCCGGCCGTCCTTGCGCTTGAGTTCTTGGACCCTCAGGTCTCCGATCACGACCTTGCGACCCACGTCGCCGCTCCTCCCCAGTGTCGCTGGCTGACACACCGGACATCCCGAACTGGTCGAGTAAATGATCACGGGATGTCCCTGAACGCAAGCAGGGCGGACGTCACGGACGGCTCTAACCGCAGTCGGTAAAGTTGAGTCTGCTGGGACCAGCATCGCGAACGCGCTTCGCCTCCAGGCAGGCGGCCAGATTGATCTCGCCATTCCAGACGACCCCGTCGCTGGGCCTCTCGCTCTCCTCCTCCGCGACGCGTTTCCGCTCATGTTGATACCTATCGAGCGGACGCTCTTCCAACTCCACCTGGCTGGAGCGGTCTGGAGCAGCCCCCACCGGAAGGCCTTCGAGGAAGCGGCCTTGGCGGACGCCGACCTCTCTCGGCTGTTCGTGGATGAGTCCGAAAGCGGGGGGTGGACCAGCATGGTCTACCGGAGCACGGGCTCGGGCGGAGGGCTTCAGCTCTGGTCGCTACCCGAATTGCTCCTGACAAACGCGTGGTGGCTTGGACGGCTGAATGATGACTGCGGCCGAGATGCGCTTGCTGGAACCCTTGTCTCCCTGCTGAATCTGTTGCGCCGCGCGACCCACGGCGAGCCCTGCGAGGTGAAGGCGCTGGTGGCCTTCACCGGCATCGTCCTGGATGGGGTCGACGAGATTGAGTTGCCCTTCGGGGTCCTCCGTTCCGTCCGCGACCACGAGCGCGAGCTGGCACCGTCGTCACTTGAAGGGCAGGTCTCGCACACATACGGAGAGGGCGACAGCGTCACGGCGTCCTATGCGGGCGACATGGTGCTCGAGACCACGGTGGAGTACCGCCTGAAGGTCGAACCGCCGAAGGTCGACGGCTTGTCTGCCTGGCCCACCGATCTGCGCAGCTACGAGCGGCTTGAAGCAAACCTCGACAGCATCCGGCTCGCGTCCCTCCTAGTCGGGGATGCCGAGGCGATGCTGACACTGGCGCCGACTTGGCGGATGGTGTTGGACCCGCTGTCGTGGGGGCCTCTCCAGTCGTGGCGCGATCCACGGACCGGGCCGTCGATCGCGCCTCGCCGGATGACTGCGGCCGCCGCTGAAGAGCTCGCCGCGTGGACGAAGGCGGTTCATACCCATCGTCGTTCCAGCTGCAACGTCGCGATCCGACGAACCATTTCTGCTTCGGCATCGCGAGTTGACCAGGTCGACGCGCTGGTCGACCTAGTCATCGCCTGGGAGAATTTGTTCGGCTCGGGCCAGGGCGAATCAACACTTCGGGTATCAGCTGCGCTCGGGTGGCTGCTGGGATCCACAGCTGAACAGCGCGAGGAGATCAGGGCCAAGGCGGCCAAGGTCTACGGACTGCGGAGCGATGTCGTTCATGGCAACCGAGTGGTGCCTCCAGAGGAGGCCGCTGAGGCGCTTTTGGTGGCGCGACGGCTGACGCTCTCGGGACTCCGCGTTCTCTTCCGCGAGCGCGCCGACGTACTCGCCCTTGGAAAGAGCGGCGAACGCAGCCGTGTCCTTCTCATGGGCGGATAGACGCCGCACGCTCAAGACGGGTTGCGGCCGACCTCGCTCCAGCCGCGGTCGAACCTCGAGCTACTGGCGTGGTGCGTGGACGTAGGGGCCTGAGCGGGCGCAGCCTACCCGCTCGCGCGGTGCTCGTGGTCCTCCGGCTTGGCCTTGGCGAGAGCCTCCTTTGCGAGCGCACCGATCGCGCGCAGCGCCCGCCGCGCCTCCTCGGGCGGCGCCCGCTCAGCGATTACCCTGATCGTTTGTAGGGTCTGGTGCTGAAAGGTGCTCCTGGCCTCCAGGTCGGCGAGGTGCTCCTGTTCGGTCTGCGGCATGGTTCCCCCTGTGTGATCTGCCACGTTGCAGCCACGTCGGCGGGGCGCGAGCCGGGTCGACGGCGGGCTCGCATTCGGCTCCCGCCTTTCCGAGGACTGCCGACTGCAACCCTCTTGTACCCAAGGTGGAAGCTCGCGATTCCAGCTCAGTACCGCAGTACGGGTCATCGCCGCTGCGCCGCTGGAGGAGCGCGACCGCGAGCGCGGCAGCAGAGCAAGGGCCGGCCGTAGCGGCCAGCCGGACGGCAGCGACCCCGCCCCATCATCGAGGCGGGCTCGTTCACGTCCCCGTGGGGGCGGCGGGTGGCGAACCCGAGCTGAAAGGAAGGTCCAGCGTGACGAATTGGTCCGCCGCATCCGCTGGCAGGGCCGCGAACGCGGTTGCCGCGACGTGCTCCAGGCGCTCAGCGAAGCGCTCGACCGCCTGGAGCACGTCGCTGAGGCACACGGTTACCTCCGCGGCCGTCAGTGTGATGAGCCCGATCGGGATCTCGACCTCCCTGCCAAGGGGATTCACCATCGGCAAGCCCTCGGTGACCGCCACCGTGCCCGGCACCAGCAGGAGGATGCTCCCCGTGCCGGTAGCGGGTGATTCCAAGTAGTTCCAGGACAGGCTTCCCCAGAGGGGATGGCCGTTCTTCTCCAGCTCCTCGACCTCTCCGATCAGGTGCTGCACGGCGTTCCGCAAGGTCTCGACGCCCTCGACGCTCCTGTTGAAGGAGACAACCGCAGGGCCCCGCTTCAGCCCGCGGGTCGCCGCAACCAGAGCACGGAGGCGGTTGACGGCGTCGATGATCATCCAGGCGTCCATCATGATCAGGGCGGCCCCGGCCGTGGGCTGTGGTTGTCCCTGGACCACGCCTTGTGTCCACGCCAGCAAGGATGCCTGAAGGCGCGCGTACGACATCGTGGCCATGTCGATGGAGATCCCGATGCCGTCGAGCATCAGCTTCTGTCGGCGGCGAAGACCTGCGGGCAGGCGATGAAGGGGGGAATCCTGGTCGAGCATGGTGCTTTGGCTCCTGTGATTCGACGGGTGGCGGCGCCCGAGCGCCGCGGGGAGGCGGCCGTCAGTATGCGCTCGGCGACACCTGCCGGCGAGCAAGCGGCCGGGCGACACGATGGCTCGCCATACTGGTACCTGGGACAAAAAGGCTAAGCCACAATAGGCGGGGGCGGTTGTAAGCGACTCTGCCGCGATAGCACAACATGTAGTGCTTCGGTGCCCAAGCGAGTACCCACATGTTGGGGTAGAGCATTGCTTGTGTGCAGACGATCCGGCTATGCTCCTGCCCAACCAAACGGGGCCCCGATGACCCGGGGCCCCGGAGCGAGAGGGTGCTGACTCACCCCCCGCCCGCTTTTGGTGGAACCTACCATGAAGCGCCGGCGATGAGCCCACCCTCAGTGGTGGGTTTTCCATGCTTGGGGTGCTCTGCTGGCCCCAAGGGTGGGCCGGTGCCAGAGAGGCAATGGACTAGCCACGGCAAAGCTAGGACCGAGGGTTCGAGTCCCTCCCGGCCCTCCCAGCAGCAAAGAAGGCCGCTCGGTGTGAACCACCGAAGCGGCCTTCTTTGTAATCTCAGGACCGGGGCAGGATCCCCCGACCAGAGAGGCTAACTACTAGCCACGGCGCGGCCATTGTTTGCACCCACTTGACACTTCGTCAAGTGACGGTCGGCGCAGTTACGCTACGCCGAACGGCGTAGCGCCCCAAGCGAGGGCGAGCGCTCGCACCGTCAGTAGCTGCGCGGTGGCGCCTGCCAGGATCGTAGGCGAGGGTACGCAACTGACAGGATCGTCGTAGATGTTGCGGTGGGTGAGAATCACCATCAACTACCCTCATGAGGCATGCTTCCCGAAGGAGCACACAAGATGGGCCTATGGGACTGCCTTGCGGGCAGAGCGCGGCACCGACGATGACCCGTCCGGACAACCAGAGGGAACGCGTGAGCAGGGATCGAGGGGCAGCGTTCGAGCGGTTCTCCCGCGCCGTGGACGGCCCGATGATGATCCTCGCGTTGGCGATGATCCCGCTGATCGTCGTGCCGCTGATCATGGACCTGTCGCCGGGCGCGGACCGCGCGTTGGTGGCCATCGACTACCTCATCTGGGCCGCCTTCACTGTCGAGTACGTGGTCAAGCTGTGCCTGGCGCCGGACCGGTGGCGGTTCGTCAAGGCCAACATCTCCGACCTGGTGATCGTGGTCGTGCCCATGCTCCGCCCTGCGGCTGCTGCGGGCGACGCGCCTGCTGCGGCTGCTACGCCTGGCCCGGCTGGTCGCCTTCGCCGTCGAGGGCCTCGCCGAGGTCCGCGGAGTCCTGCGCCGGCGGGGGTTGAGCTGGGTGCTGCTGATCGCCCTGGCCTTGAACCTGATCGCCGCCGCGCTGGTGCTGAGCTTCGAGCGGGACACGCCCAACGGCAACATCCACAGCTACCCGGACGCCCTGTGGTGGGCGGTGACCACCATCACCACGGTGGGCTACGGCGACCGGTTCCCCATGTCGCCGGCCGGTCGGGGGGTGGCGGTGGTGCTGATGGTGTCGGGCATCGCCTTGTTCGGGGTGATCACCGCCTCGATCGCCGCGTACTTCGTGGAGCAAAAGACCGAGCACGAACAGGGCGACCTGGCCAGCCGGCTGGACCGCATCCTTGAGCGGCTCGACACGATCGAAGCGGGGCTCCAGGTGGACGAGCGGGGAGACCAGCGGTCGCACGACTCGGCGGGGGTACGCTCCTCAGACTCGTCCTCGCGCACGTAGCGGGGCAGCGTCCGGTGCTAAACGGGGAGCTGGGGAAGCATTATTCCAGCGTAGCGCCGCCCTGCACGTGGCAGATGGCCCCATGGTTGTATGAATCGCCGGGCTGTATGCTGACGCCCCGTGGGAGGGAGCAGTAAATGGTCAATGACGAGGACGTCCAGCGCATTATCGACCAGGGCGAGCCCGGGGTGGGGGCCCTTCTGGAGGTCTACGGCCCCATCGAGCGGAGCTACTTCGCGGCCGTCGCCAGCACACTGCCCGACACCCAGTACATGACCGGGACGACAACCACAACTTCGACTGCGGCACACAGCACCGAGGAGGCATCGACGGACTAGTGTCCACGTGGGGAGAGCAGCTCAACGAGCTCGCCAAGATCCGGCAGCAGGTCCCGTTCCCCGAGGGTATATCCGAGTGGGACGTTCTCCGGCGTCGGTATTTGAAGGCGCTGGCTGACCGGACGGGCCGAGCAGTGATTATCTACGCCACGGCCTGGCTTGAGCCTCGTCCCAACTTCGACTCTCCACAGTCGTTGAGCGTCCACCTCGGAGACGTTCAGGGCTTCATGGAGGCGGTTTCCAACATCAAGGAGCGCGAGGTCGACCTGTTCCTCCACAGTCCCGGGGGTTCCGCCGAGGCCGCCGAGTCGATTGTTGAGTACTTGCGCACTCGGTTCGATCACATTCGCGTTGTCGTGCCGGTTGCGGCCATGTCGGCCGCGACGATGATCGCCTTGAGCGCTGACGAAATCGTCATGGGAGCACACTCCCAACTCGGTCCAATCGACCCACAGTTCACACTCTCGACCCCCGAAGGGCCTCGGTCCGCTCCAGGTTAGGCCATCCTGGACCAGTTCGAGCTGGCTAAGCAGGAGTGCGCCGATCCGAAGAACATTGGCGCTTGGCTCCCGATTCTTCGCTCATACGCACCTGGGTTGATCGCGCAGTGCACACACCAGCGCGAACTCGGTGAGAGCTTTGTGGCTCGCTGGCTCGAGCGCTACATGTTCAAGAACGACGGCGACGCCCTCGCCAAAGCCAAGACCGCCGCAGCTTGGTTCGCCGACTTCGGTACGTTCAAGTCCCACGGTCGCCGCGTAAGCCGCGAGGATGCACGTGGGCTCGGCCTCCAGATCACGGACCTTGAGGCCGACGGCGAGCTCCAGGACGCCATGCTGAGCGCCTACCATGCGACTCGCCACACCTTCATCGGAACCGGTGCGGCAAAGATCATCGAGAACCACCATGGTCGTGCAGTGATCCTCTCGCACCAGCAGGTGGTAGTAGCGCCGCAGCAGCCACAGAGCCCTGGGCCAACTCCACCCGCACAACCAGCCCTGCCTGCTCCAAGGGGCCTACCCGCCCTCAACCGAGAACAACGCCGACAGCAGGCCCGGCAGGCTCGCAGGAAGCGCTGATCCTCCAGGTCACCGGGCGAACTTGCCGTGCGGCGTGGGCTACGTGGTGCGGGCGGCCGTCTGGTGGGTGGCGGGCACCACGAACCTGGCCGCCATGAGCACCTGCGCATCGGCTGCGGGTATCTCGACCCGCTCGCCGGCCCGACCCTGGTACCGGCGGTCGCCGATGTGGCAGCCGCCCTCGGAGGCCGCGTTGCTCGTCGAGCGCAGCCACTGGACGAGCACGGTCGGCACGACCGGCTCGGCCGCCCGGTGTCGGCAACCTGGGTGTTCCAGCGGCGAATCAGCGCGCACTTTCCGCGCAGGCTCCCTCCCTGCCATGGTGCCGCCGGTGCCGCATGTGACATACTCGCCACCGACCACCAGTTATCGACTGTGCGAGGGAGGTTGATGATGAGCAGCCAAGAGCAGCGTGACGACCTGGAACGTCAGCGCTGGAAGCAGTTCGGGACGTGGCTGCGAGACCTGCGCGTCGACCAGGCCCGCACACAGACCAACGTCGCCGCGGCGGCCGGCATGGGCATTCAGTCGCTGGCCTCCCTGGAGCGCGGCGGATTCCGCCGCAACGACGACGGCCCCTGGCTGGTGCCCAACCCCAAGGACGAGACGCTAATCTCGCTGGCGCGTGCCCTCGGCGTCGACCCGGAGGAGCTGTTCCGGCGCGTCGGCCGCTACGAGGACCGACCGGCCACCAAAGGCAGCCGTCGGCGCGAGGACCGGGGCGCGGGGCGTCTGCTGGAGCTGGAGGGGCGCATCGCGGCGCTCGAAGCCGAGCTCGAGCGGATGCGGGAGCGCAGCGACGAGACCGAGCGCCGCCTCCGGGAAGCCGGCATCTCGATCCCGGGTGAGACTGAGCGACCGCGACGACGGCGAGTGCCAGGGTAGACCTCCGTCAAACTGCAGCCGGCGCCCCCGCGGCGCGACCCCGAGCAGAGCACCCCCGAGCCCCCCGGGGTACCTTTTTCCGCACTTCTTCCGCAGGACGTTTCCGCAGGTCAGACGGCTTATTCAGCTTCTTTCGCCTTTTCCGCAACCAGGGAGGTTCACCGGCGGCTGTTCACGGTTGGACCGCCTTGGAGATGAGTCGCGGCCTGGTGATGCGTGGTCCCACGCCGGAGCCCCCCCGGTTGACTTCGCTGTCCGCAACAGCGGAAAGTAGCTAGCTACGCTAGGTCCGCAGATTGGGAGGGCTCGGCCCTTCAAGGGGGGCGTACAAGGGGGGCGTAGGGGGGATGAGCTTGCGCTGGTCGGGCATCAGCCTGCTGCTGCTCGCCGGGGCAATGTACCTGACCACCTGCGCCATCTACGTCTGGCGCCATCGCAGGAGCCCGGCGGCCACCTCGCTGGTGGTGGTGCTGGCAGCCCTCGCCCAGTGGGGCCTCGCGAGCGCCGGCGCGCTCGCCGCCAGCGACCTGGCGACCAAGCGCGTCTTCTCCAACCTCAAGTACGTCGGCCTGGTCGTGCTGGCCCCGGCCGCGATCATCTTCGTGCTCCAGTACGCCGGGCGCCTGCGCCGACCGAGCCGGACCCTGCTCGGGTTGCTGGCGGTGGAGCCGCTAGTGGTCCTTGGGGCGCTGACCATCCCCGCGACCCGCGCCCTGTTCCAGACCTGCCTGCCGCCGGCGGCGCCCGGCGGCGCGCCGATCGTGCGGTACGGGCCGCTGTTCTGGGTCCACTTCGTCTACTTCAACGCGGCGACGTGGCTGTGCCTGGCCGCCTTCGTGGAGACCATGGCGCGCACCTCCAGGCCCTACCACCGGCAGAGCGCGATCCTGCTCGGCAGCCTGGCGCTCCCGCTGGGCGCCAACCTGCTCACCTTGCTGAACTTCGGGCCGTTCGGCCGGGTCGACCTGGCCCCCTTCGCGTTCCTGCTGGCCGCGTTGTTCCTAGGCCTGGCGGTGTTCCGGTTCCATTTGCTGGACCTGCGGCCGATCGCCCGCGGCCGGATCTTCCAGACGATCGGCGAGGGCGTGATGGTGCTGGACCTGGGCGGCAAGGTGATCGAGGCCAACCTGGCCGCCGAGCGGCTGCTCGGCCAGCCCCTGGCCCGCGTCGTCGCGCAGCCCGCCGAGCGGGTAGCCCCGGCATGGGCGCAGCTGCTCCGCCGCCAGCTTGGGGACGGCGGCGGCGAGGCGGTCGAGGAGATCGCCGAGCAGGGGCGCACCCACGAGGTGATGGTGTCCTCGCTCACCGACCACCTGGGATGGCCCACCGGGCGGCTGGTAGTCGCCAGGGACGTCACCGAGCGGCGCCGGGTCGAGCGGCAGTTGCGCGACAGCCTGGAGCGTGAGCAGGCCTCATCCCAGCAGCTGCGCGACAGCCTCGAGCGTGAGCAGGCCTCATCACGGCAGCTGCGCGCGCTCGACCAGATGAAGAGCACCTTCCTGCAGGCCGTCTCGCACGACCTGCGCACCCCGTTGGCCTCGGTGCTGGGGATCGCCATCACGCTCCAGCGCCACCAGCAGGAGCTGGACGCCGGTGATGCTGCCGACCTGCTGCAGCGGCTCGGCCGCAGCGCCCGCAGGATGGACCGCCTGGTCAACGACCTGCTGGACCTGGACCGCCTGGCCCAGCCGACGGTCACGCCAGAGCGCGAGCGGGTCGATCTTGGCGAGCTGGTCGAGCGGGTCGTCAAGGACGTCAGCGCGGAGCTGCTGGAGCACCGGCCGGTGCACGTGGACGTCTGCCCGCTGCGGCTGGAGGTCGACCCGCCCAAGGTCGAGCGGATCGTGGAGAACCTGCTGGCCAACGCCGCCAGGCACACCCCGTCCGACACGCCGGTGTGGGTGCGGGTCCGGCCGCACGGCAAGGGTGCCCTGCTGGTGGTGGAGGATGCGGGCCCGGGCGTGCCCCCTCCGCTGCGGGAGACGATCTTCCAGCCGTTCCGCCAGGGGCCGGCCCCGGCCTCGCACGCGCCAGGCCTGGGGGTGGGGTTGGCGCTGGTGCGGGTGTTCGCCCAGCTCCACGGCGGCCGCGTCTGGGTCGAGGAGCGGCAGGGCGGCGGCGCCTCCTTCCGGGTCCACCTGCCCGACCCCAGCGACGGCACGCGCTGACCGGTGACCATCCGGCCTGGCACTTCCGGGCCGCGATGAAGTTCGTCGCCCTCATGCGCCAGACCGGTCAGCAGCGGCGTTGCGAGGGTTTGGCCGCCAAGGGCCCCACGCGCCCACGACCGATGGTTCGTAAAGACCAGGTAGCACATTGCCGACATCAGTGTGGTAGCGTCCGCCATCGACGCAGCCTGCGGAACATGTGCGCCGTAGTGAAGTCGTTCCCTTCTCATACCCGGGGTGGAGGCATGACCGGCCTGGCGACTCTGGATGTCCGCCAACTTCTGTCTGACTGCAAGCAGTCGATCGTCGACCTGGGGCCAAGCCAGGCACTCGACCGTTTCCTACAGCGGCATGCTCCTGGTGAGCTCGTCCGCGCGGTACTGGTCGATGACCAATTGCTTCGCAGAGCCGCCGACGAGTCGTACCGGCACGCCAATGGCTTCGACAAGCTCATCCTCGCGTCTACGCCACTTGGCCACACTCTCAAGATGGATGTCTGGTGGCCCGAGGACCCAAGGGGGCAGGAGGACGTCCACAACCATCGCTATGACTTCAGCTCCCACGTGATCGCTGGTGCCTTGTTCATGGAGCACTATGAGGCCTGTGAGACCGGTGTGGTCATGGATCACCTGCGCGTCGAGATGGCCGGCCGCACGGATCACCTCCACAGGTTGGACCAACAGACAGTCGAGCGTCGCTTCGCCGTTCAGCTGCCTGCGGGCGGGACGTACTCCTTGCACCACGCACAACTGCACAGGGTCACTGTGGATGCGGGAGCCCTCACGGCGACGCTAGCTTTCCAAGGCCGCACTGCCCAGCAAGTCTCTGATGTCTACCGGCTCCCAGGATCTGACAGGGGCAACGGTCACTATTACCCGCCGTTCAGCGTGACGGGCTTCAAGGAGCGGCTCGAGCGACTGACCGCGGCCATGGACCTGGCTGGACTAGAACAAGCCCGCGCGTAGGACGTAGGACTCCAACCCACGAAGCGCGTCAAAGGTCGCCCAGCCCGGGCGGCGGATTTTGGCTTGCCCGGGCAGATTCCAGTCCCATAATCCTTTCTCGTGGCTGGTGTAGAGTTCGCCGACCGTCGCCCTGATCCGCTTGTGCGCCGGATCGACGCCGAACTCGAGCAGCGCTCGCACCACCCAGGCACGGGTGAAGTGCCGCACGGTCAGGACCTCAGAGCGGTCGGCGCCGATCGGCCGCCGAATCTCCTCGTACAGATTCTCCCAACGAGGCTGGCCGAGAAGCCACCGCACCGCCGTCTCCAGCTCCGCTTCCGGGGTACCGAGACGCCGGTCGGTGGCGTTGCGGCAGTGCTGGAGCGCGAGCAGCACCCGTGCCGTGTGAGCCACCGACGGCTCGGCCTCTAATCCCGCGTGCCTGCTATACGGGGTCCAGTATAAAATCCGTCCCCGCCCGTCGCGGACGGCGGCGTCCTCGAGCGCTCCGGCGAGCAGGCCGAGCAGGGGCGAGTCTGGGGCGATAGTGGATAACGCGGGGACCGTTAGCGCCATGCTCCAGAGGTGGGTCCACAGCGCCGGGTCCCGGCCCGGCTCGAGCAGCCACTCAAACGAGTGGCGCACCTCACGAGCACGCGCCCAATCACCCTGTTCACAGAGCGTCAGTAGCACCTGGGAGGTGGCCTCCGGCCGCCCGGTCGGCAGCTGCGACATCGAACGCCAACAGCCATCGGGCAGCCGCTGCCGCCACAAAGTGTCCAAGATCTCGCCACTGTGGAACAGGCTAAAGTTCGAGTCGATGAGACGCATGATGCGCAGGCCGAATGCCGTTCCGGTGGGGCTGATCTGTCGTAGGCCGAGGTGCTCGTTCCACCCCTTGTCGCCGGTAGCCTCGTCGAAGCTCATCGCTTCCATCATCGACGCCATGGTCTGCTGGTGCAGCCCAGCCAGGTCGATCCGATCCGGCGGAAGCGTCATCCGGCCCGGGTGCAACAGCGACTCGGGACTCGGCGCCCGCCGGAAACGCTTGGCGGACCTGCGAGTCTCGTCGAACCAGTGGAGCGCCTGCGGCAGATCGTAGTCGACGAAGCTGTCGTCGGGCCTGAAGAAATTGAGGTAGTGGAACCCTCGTCTCCTGCCGACACTCTTGTTCAGGTAGAACAGCTCCCAGCCGTTGTCGCCCTTGGCCTTCCGCACGACCCAGAACGGTGCGATCTCCAAGTGATCGCCCGGCTCCTGCAGCAAGTACAGCGTCTCCGCATACAGCGCCTTCGGGTAGTGGAACGTGGGGGCCGGCAGGAAGATGGGGTTGTCGCCCGCCACCGCCCGGACGACGATCCGGAACCCGCCGCTCCGCTGGGGATCGTTTCCCTCGATGATCACGAAAGGGCCGTCTCCAGCCCCGACAAGGGGACGCCGATTTCGCTGGCGAGCTTCGCCCCCGCGCGGGCGGCCCCGAGCCAGTCCCCAAGCGTGGGGGCGTACCGCTGAAAGCGGTCGTGCCAGTGCTGGACGCCGTCTGGCCGGAACTGGCGATATTCGCACCAGGCAAGCGAGATCGTCCCGAGCGTCAGCATGAGCGTCTGGGCCAGGTTCAACGCCTCAGTGAGGCGAGCGTCCTCGTTGGCGGCCTGGAACCGGCGGGCCGCCTGCGCGATCGGGGAAGGATAGTTCTCGCGGACCTTCCGGAGGAAGGCGTCGTCCAGTGGGCTGGTGGGCACGAGCACTACCTCCGAGCGAACGGCTACTGCACAAACCGCATAATCCTTCCCGACTACCATGTAGTCGATGAATGCCGCAGGGTCAATGGCCCCAGGCGCTAGAACGAACAGGTTGGGCTACTTGTTACCGGCAAAGAGGGACGTTATCCTCGGAACTATTCACTGGGGGCGTTCCCCCCAACTCAGGAGTCCTCGCCTGCGCATCGTCCTGGTTGATTGGCAGAATCTCCGCCTGTCGCTTGCCAGGGCGGGGAGGCGGGCCGGGCCTGCCTGGGTCCTACGAGCCCTGGTCGACGAGGTCTGCACTGTTCTCCCCGACATGGGTCCGGACACCGGAACGGCCATCTGGCTGTTCATGACCCCGGCGGCCGAGCAGCGGGCTGACCGGGTGCTGATCAAGGCCACGGCACTCAGTGATCCCACCGTCACGGTCGAGGTCCGCTGTGTGGACGGCGATCTGGTCGGCATCGAGTTCGCGCTCCACGCCGCGGACGCCTGGCATGGGCACCCGGACGCTATGGTGGCCGTGGTCACCGATGCTGGCAGGTTCGCGGCGGTCGTCAGACATTTCGAGTCCCGGCCGGGTCGGCGACCGCCATGGCTGTTGCATCTGCACGAGCGGCCCCCCGTCAACCGGGTGGCCCAGCAGAGCGGACATGGGTCGGCGGTTACCCGGCGCCTGCACCTTCGGCTGGACCGGCTGCCGAGCGTTCGTGACTGGAATCGTTGGGACGGTGCGGCCAGGGCGCTTCAGCGGCTGGCCACGCGCGCCGACACCGCCCTGCCCAGGTCGCCGTTGCGCTCTGCCGCTGGCCGCCCGGGTCAGGACCAGTGGCGCGTCGCTGACTTCCGCACCAGCGTCGGCCCCGATCAGCTCGAGCGGGTCGACAATCTGGTCGCCGACCTCTGGCGGCTGGACTGGGGCGCGACGTTCGAGCACGAGCAGGCCGTGGCGGAGGCCGCTCGCCGGCTCACCGTCGACGACGCCGAGGCGGGTGCGGCTGTCGAGGCGCTGCTGGCCGCGCTACTGCTGCGCTGGCACGACACCGACCGGCTCGAGGTCCCCTCCGGCTGGCGCGAGGGGCTGCTACTGCCGATGCGGCGGGTGATCCTGCGCCTAGCCCGCCAGCCCGACCTCACCTATCTGCTGGACCGGCTGGTCCACCAGCACCGCCGCAGGTTCCTCAGACCGATGGCGGCGGGCACGATCGACCCCGCGCTCAGCCGTCAGGTCGAGTACGAGAGCCGGGTGGAGTCATGGCGCTGGGTCAGGTGCGCGCTGCTGGAACACATGGGCGCCGTCGTCGAGCAGACCGACTGGCGATCGCCTGGGGCGCGCTGGACCCTCGCCGAGTCGAAGTTCGCGGCCGACACGGTCGAGACGGCCCAGCGGATTCGTCGGCGACTCGCCGCTCCCGCCGCCGCTGGCCAACTCGAGGCTGAACTGGAGCGACTGGAGGGCGTCGCCAGGCCCAGCCGCTGGTTGCGTTGCCTTCGAGATGTCGGCCTGGTCAGCCGCCACGGGGGCCAGTGGGCGTGGGAGCGCAACGGCGAGCTCTACTTCCACCGAGAGTATTGACGGGCTTGCCGGTTGCGTCTAGCATCGTCGGGTCCGGGCCGCAGCAGGATGGACCTGGGGCGCCACGATAGGGCTTCTGCCTCGCGACGGCGCTCTCCCCTGCACATGCGGCCCGCTTGCTGCTCGTCCGTCATTTCTCGTTGAGGACGCCGATCGCGGCGCCCTACGAGGAGGTGGAGACTTGGACGGGCGGATCTGGGTGCCTCCGCAGCAACCCGGCCGAAGGGTCGGCCGCGGTCCCCGACGGGGAATGCTGGTCCTTCTGCTGATCTGGTTCGTCCTTGGCCTGCTGGCCGTGAGTCAGATCCGGCTCCCGGAGTTGGACCTGACCAGACCGGTCCCCGCCCCCCATCCCTCTGGAGCGGCCTGCTGGGTCGTGGAGGTTGTGTCAGGGCCGGCACCGGCGCTCCGGCACGGCTTACGTCGGCTGCGCCACGCTGGGCTCCCGGCCGCTATCCGGCCCGGCAGACGATCAGGCACGCAGATGCTCGTAGTCCGGGCGAACAGCCGGGGGAGCGCCCACGCCGTCCAGGCCCGTGTCGCCGAGCTCGGGTTCTCTCGCAGCACCGTTCGCGCGCTGTCCGGAGCCGCCTGCCGCCGCTGACCGAGAGCGCGGGAACGGCCGGCGGCGGAAGACCGGGTCCAGCATCGCAGCGTCGACCAACTCGAGAACCGCCGGCTGCAGCGCAAGGAAGGCAGGACGGACGCCGTGCACCACGATCTCCACGCCCCGACGGCCGCCCCAGCCGACCACCTCGGCGACTCGACCGGCGTGTCCCCCCCAATGGACCAGCACGGCGCTGCCTTGCCATAGCGGACGTCCTGCCCGGTCGACCGACACGGCAGCGTCGACGCGGCTGGCAGGCGCCGCCGCATTCACCCACGGCGGTGGGTCAGGGCACGCGCCGCAAACGCCCCCGAGGTTCATGCCCTCTGTTGACGGACAGGACGCCCCTATGGGCCGGCAGTGTCCCCGAGAACGGTCAGCCGTAAGCCCCGCCGGGTGTGCTGGCGTGGCCGTGAAAGGTATTCGTCGTACCAGGCCGGCCAGTTGGCGGCCAACATGTCATCGACCGCTTGGGCAATCGGGGCCAGCGCCCGGACCGCCGCCTCGGCTGGATCGTGGCCGAGCAGGTAGCGGGCCACTCGGGCGACGTCGATCGGATCCTCGAGCCCCGTCTCGCAGGCGTCCAAGAACAGGGCCTCCACCCAGTCCCAGATCGCGGCTCGGCGGGCGAGCCCGAGCACCCGGACGGGTGCGGCCAGCTCGGGGCCAGCGACGATCGCCGCATACGCTGCGGCTCCGTGGCGCTTCAGGTCCTGGCACGGATGTGCCCGGACGCGCAGCCCTCTCGCCCGGTTCCAGGCTCGGCGGCCCTCCGTCACCATGCCGCGCAGCCCATCGCCGGCAGGGCCGAGCACGTAGTCGGCGAACTGGTCGGTCCGTCGCGCGCCCTGCGACCAGACGACGATCAGGGCGCTGCGACCCCGCCCGTTCCCATCCGGCTCGCGGCCGGCGAAACGGTCTAGCAGGTCGAGCAGCACCCAGAGGAACGCGAGTTCGCAGCCGAGGCCGGGGCAGCGCTGGCCGCGGTGTCCGATCCGGGCGCAGATCCGCCTGGCGAGCAGGATTGCGACTGGGGTGAACCGACGACGCACCTCCGCACGGGCGGCGGGGTCGCCGGCGCCCACGTCGTATGCCAGGCGGAGGTCGTCGAGGTCGAGGTAGTTGGACGCGGACATCGCAGTCCCTCCACGCGCGAGCCGTTGGGCCGCGGCGCCTCGAGGGCGCCGCCAAGGGCCCAAGGACCCCGGACCGGCGCGTAGACCGCCGGCCGCAGGCGGAGGGATGACTCCCGTCCGACCGTCTCCCAGTGAGCCGCAGCGCAGCTCGCGAGAGAGATCACTATCAGGTTACTTGCCTTGTCAAGTGCCACTCGGAGATGGCGTGTCCGTCAAGACACGGGCGACAGCACCAGCAGAAGGGAGTCATCATGTCCACCGGCTGGGGACTCTCAACCTGGGGGATCTCGACCACTTTCGGCTTGTCCGATACCGCCCAGCCCGGCACGCTCTCCGCCACCGACCGCCACGGTCTCCTGGGCCGCCTGGGCACCCTCGGCCTGGCCGCCTTCGTTGCGTGGATGGTAGGCGGCAGGATGTTGATTGGCTCGGGCGGTTCACGGCCACCACTGGTCCTGGTGGGCTGGCAGGTGATCCTCGAGATGTTCGAGTTGCGAGGGCACGCTCTGGGCGCCTTGCGGCTCGCCGTTGGCGGCCTGTGGGTGGCGACGGCGTTATGGGGGACCACTGCGGGATTCCGTCACAGCGCCGAGTGGCTGCTGCCGGTCCGCCTGCTCGTCGGCCTGGCCGGCCTGGCCGCGGCCGGTCCCGTACTGGTGGTCGCCGCGGTCCTTGGCCTCAACCTGGCCCTCTGGGCTGTCGCGCTCGTGGTTGGCCTCCTGCTCCTTGTGGCCATCCTGCTGCGATTCGTGACCGCACCGTTTCGGCGATGGTGACTGGCCATGGCCAGGGCATGGATTCCACTCGCCGGCATCGAATCGGGCGGCCTGCCCGCAGTCTGCGCCCGGTCCGGCGCGCCCGCAGACCGGCTCGTGGCCCTGACAGCCAGGGCCCGAGCCGGCTGGACGTGGTGGCTGCTGCCGCTCGGGGTCCTACCGTTCCTCGTCGCGCGTCATTTCGCCCCGCGGATAGTTGTCCTGGTCCCCATCTCCCGCCAAGCCGGCAAGCGGGTGGAGCGCCTGCGACTTGCCGGCCTGCTCACGCTCCTGGAGGCAGTCGCCCTGGCCATTGCTGGTGTGGTCGGGCACCGACGGGACGCGTTCATGGCCGCTATTGGCTTCCTGGTCAGTGCGGCCGGACTCAGGGCCCTCGAAGCGGCCTTTTCGGTTCGGGGACGACTGGACCCGTCGGCCAGAGGCGTGCTGCTCACCGGCGTTCATCCGGCCTTCCGGGACGCCGTCGACGGACTACAGCGCGAGGCATGGACACTGGACTGATCATCTGGACGATCCGACGGGTTCGAGTCCCTCGCGGCGCTACGGATCGCGACCTGTCTCGCGCGCGGCTTTCCGGGCGGCGCGTGGATGGTGGAACTCGCGGAAATTCGTCCGCAGCATCCCGAACAATCTCGGATTCAATTCACGTGCCCAGATCGCCGGCTGGATGGCGTCGTCGAAGCAGTAGCGGCGACAGATTCCTGTGCTGGGGCCTCCTCTACGACACGGTTCGAGATCTTCCTGGTGCTGTCCCGATGAGGACAGCCTCCACTTCGCTCGGCTCGAAGCTGCCGGTAAGCTGCCGCTGTTCTGCCTTGCCCCCATCGGGAGCGGCGTCGACGATCGTCCTGGCCCAGGGTCGGCAAGCTCTGTGCCGTCCGGGTCGTGCCACAGAGGAACGTCGATGCTTCAACTCATGATCTTGGTGCTGATACCGGTGCTCGTCGGTGTCGTGGCCGGCTACGCGAGGGGCGGCCGGCTCATCAACATCGAGACTGTGCGGCTCCGCGCCCTGTGGCTTCTGTGGTCGGCCGCCGCCGTCCAAGCCGCAGAGTTCTACCTTGCGCCGGCGCGCCGGTTGGCGCTGTTGCGTTTGTCCTATCGGAGCGCTCGCTGAGCCGAGTCGAGGGCTCGTACGGTGGCAAGCGACAATCCGGGAAAGCATGGGTGCGAAATGAACAGGACACGCCTCAGTCTCTACTACCTCGTCAGCTACCTCACAGTTGCCGGGCTCGGGTTCCTCCTGCTGCCGAGGGTCACCCTGAGTCTCTTGCTTTCCAACGGGAACTATGGAGATGTATTCCCACGGCTGGCCGGGATGTCGTTTCTCGGTATCGCGCTCATCGTCGCACAACTCATCCGCAAGCGGGTGGAGGTCATGTACTCGACGACACTGCTCGTTCGGGTTTTCTTCCTCGTCGTTCTGGCGCCGCTCTTCGTGGCGAGCAGGGACCCGGCCTTCCTCATAATCTTCGTGATCGTCGCGGTTGGTGTCTTCCTCACAGGCTACGCGTTCTTCACGGAGCGGCGCAGAGCGAGCGTGTCTGGGTGAAGGCTCTTGTGACGGGCGCGACGGGCTGCTCGGCAACGATCCTCGAGCGCCACACCCAGCCCGGGATAGAGATCCTCGCCACCACAAAACGCCCCGCCGGCTGATCGGTCGAGCGGCCGTGGTCGGGATCAGCGACGCAGTCGCCGCCGCCACGCGCGTTCCAGATCGGATGGTCGTCAGCCGACGGAGCGGGAAAGTGGGCGCACCCGGGTCAGGGGCGGCCCGCCAGATTGTCGGGTGGCATGCCGATCGCATCCCTCCTCACCATTCCGTCCGTCCCAGGCCAGGACACCGCCTGATGGATGCCAGTTTTGGCCTGGCGCGCCTGGTGTCCTGCCGACCCCGGCATCCTCCCCCTGGAGGGGGCCGCGGTCAGGGGCCATTGGTCCTCAATCTTGCCGGCACGCTGGCCCTGACAACGGCAACGGCGGCCTGTCCACCAGCGGAGACCAGCGGGAGCCGTGCGCATCCGCGGCACACCCCTGCGCGCCGGCCCGATCGGGGGCGAAAGTCCGCTCGAGTGAGGGTCCTTGGACCGCTGACGGCGCGTCCGGCCAGCGGGAGGCTGGCTACAGCTCGACGCCCGGCGAGTTGGTGGACTACTGAGAGGAGGGTCACATGCTCACGTGCCCACGTTGCGGCGAGGAGGCCGAGTACGTGACCGGTGAGGTCTTCGTGCTGGTGTGGTGCGGCTTCTGTGTCGACCTCATTGAGGTCGGCGACCTTGACCTCCACACCGCTGGCGTCTCGTCGCGGACGGAACGGCCGACGATCCCGCTGGCCGCCGTGTGATCTTGGCGAGGAGGCGTTCCATGCGAATTTTGCGCGAGCGACGGGCTCGCCATCCGCGACGCCTCGGGTACCGGCAATGCGCTGGCTGCGACTACGACCTGGTGACCGGCACCGGACAACGGTCGTGCGGCTGGTTTGAGTGCCCGTACCTGCCCGAGGAGCTGAAGGTCACCTGCCCAGACTGCAACTACAACTTCGCTACCGGCGAGGGCGCCTCTTGGTGCGGGGAGCCGCCAAGTTGCCGTTGGGCGGCCGAGGGTTACCGCAATGCCGAGAACGCCCGCCGGTTCCAGGCGGGAGAACGCTGACCGACCCCGGCCCGGCGAAAGGGCTCAGCCCCTGGGGTGAGGTGACCACGATGACAATGCACATGACCTGGACCCTCACCGGTGTGGTGGATGACATCTATCGTGCGGGCGCGATCACCGCGGCGGCCGACGAGAGCCTCGAACGGGTCGCTGCCCGTTTGCAGGTGCGGGACGTCAGCGCGCTGGTCGTGCTGGACGGCTATCACCTGGCAGGGATCATCACCGAGCGCGACATCGTGCGGGCCGTGGCGGACCGGCGCGGCCTGGCCGACTGCACCGCCGGCGAGTACATGACATCGGAGCCGGCCACGGTGGACCTGGAGACGCCGCTGTCGGTCGTCGCCTGGAGGATGCTGGCGTATGGCGTGCGCCACCTGCCGGTCGTCGTGGGCGGCGAGGTGACCGGCATGGTGTCGGCCAGGGATCTGCTCGAGCTTCAGAGCCTCGCTGCCAGCTGAACCGCGCCAGCGGGCACACGAGTGGAACAGCTTTGCACAGCTCGGGCGCATTGCGGGCGGTCGTCCCGCTCATCAAGACGCCCCACGCCCCAGGCCGCCGAGGTCAGCAAGGGTCGGCCCGCTGCTGCCTCAATCGGCTGGAGCAGTCGACCTACTGCGGCGACCACGGCAGCCGGGTCCGTGTGGGTCTCCACCACCTCGATCGGCCCAGCTCCCCCCAGGTTGTGCGGGGGCGCGACGGCCACCAGCACAAGGGGAAGCCGTCCGTAGTCGAGGTGGGCGCGGTAGGCGCGGAGCAGATGGATGCCGCGGTAGGAGCGGCCTGGCAGGGGCAGAGCCAGTGCGCAGGCGAACACGAGGAGATCGGCGCTGTGGACGAACGGGCACCTGCCATAGCGCAACAGCAGGCACGCGGCGAGCGGGGTTGGCCCGCCACCGCAGCGTACGACCCGGTGACCGCCGGCCTCGAGGAGGCGGGTCACCTCCCGGCTGACGGTAGCCCCGTCCTCTATGAGCAGGATGGTGGCCATTGCCGTCTCCTTCCTCGGACAGCCTCGGGCGATGGATCGTCGGCCGAGGCGTTCGGATTGCTTTCAGGAGAGGCCAAGTCTGGTGAACGTCCCAGGGCTCCAGGACCCGTCGTACTCGGGCCATGCGGCCCGTGGGGGTGATCCTCGGGGACCAGGTCGGCGCGCGGGCACGGCCACCACCCGCCATCCCGACTTGCTGTTTCATTGACCCTGGCGGGAGGACAGCTATGGGGCAGAAGCCCACAATCCTCGAGGGACACTAGGAGGGCTCCGGATGTGCGCAACAGCCCCACCAACTGGAGGTTCCGCGCCGGAACGCCTGGATGCTGAGAGCCTCCCGGTCGCCACGACCGGCGTCGTGAAGGAGACGCACCCGCGGGAGCGTCGCGTCGCGGTCACGCCGGCCGTGGTGCCATCGCTCACTAAGGCTGGTCTGGCTGTACTGGTCGAGGCCGGGGCCGGCGCTGAAGCCGGCTTCCCTGACGAGGCATACGGGAAGAAAGGCGCCAGGATCGTCGACCGCGCCGAAGCCTCTGCGGCTGACGTGCTTCTCTGCGTTCGAGCGGCTGGCGCCGCGCCGCAGGCCTCGTCCGAGCTCGAAGCGCTGCGCCACGGCCAGATCGTGATCGGGATGCTCGACCCCTTGTTCAACCCCAGCGCCTGCCGAGAGCTGGCGGAGCGGAAGGTCGTGGCCTTCGCCTTGGAGCTGCTTCCCCGCATCACGCGGGCCCAGTCCATGGACGTGCTGTCCTCCCAGGCGACCGTGGCCGGCTACAAGGCGGTGCTGTTGGCCGCCGGCGCGCTCCCGAAAATGTTCCCCCTCATGACCACCGCGGCCGGCACCATCGCTCCGGCGCGGGTGCTGGTGATCGGGACCGGTGTGGCCGGCCTGCAGGCCATCGCCACGGCCCGCCGACTTGGAGCGGTGGTGGAAGCCTATGACGTCCGACCCGCGGCCCGGGAGGAGGTGGAGAGCCTCGGGGCCCGGTTCGTCGAGCTGCCCTTGCGCTCGGGCGATGCCGAGGAGGCCGGCGGCTACGCCGCAGCCCAGGGTGAGGACTTCTACCGGGAGCAGCAGGAGCTTCTCGGTCATGCGGTCGCCTCCAACGACGTGGTCATCACCACTGCCCTAATTCCAGGTCGCCGGGCGCCGCTACTGATCACGGCCAGCATGGTCGGAGGCATGGCGCCCGGTTCGGTGGTGGTCGACGTGGCCGCCGAGCGCGGCGGGAACTGCGAGCTGTCCCGGCCCAACGACGTGGTCGTTGCGGCCGGCGTCAGGGTGTTCGCCCCCACCGACCTGCCGGCCACGGTGGCCCACCACGCCAGCCAGATGTATGCGAAGAATATCGTCACGTTCTTCCTCCACTTGACGGAGGGAGGCAGTCTGCGTCTCGCGCCTGGGGACGAGATTGGTGGCGAGACGCTGGTGTGTCGGGGCGGTGAGATCGTTCACCCGAAGGTATTGAAGGCCCTCCGCGAGCATGCCGGGACTCCTTCACAAGAAGCACAAGAAGGCGAGGCCTGATGTCGACCAGCCTGGAAACCGGCCTGTACGTCTTCGTCCTCTCCTCCTTCCTGGGGTTCGAGGTCATCCGCCGCGTGCCGAAGCTGCTCCACACGCCGCTGATGGCGCTCACCAACGCCATCTCGGGTGTCGCGCTCGTCGGCTCGCTGGTGGTCGCGGGCGCGCACGAGACCACGCTGGCCACGATTTTGGGCGCCACCGCGGTGACGGCCTCCTCCATCAACGTGGTCGGCGGCTTCATGATCACCGACCGGATGCTCCGCATGTTCCGGCGCCGCAAGGCGCCGAAGCGGGGCGCCGGCGAGGGGGCGGCGGCCGCCGGCCAACCGACCGTCCCAACGACCGCAGCCTCGAAGCCGCGCAGCGAGCGGGCTGAACAGGGCCTGTTCACGCTGGGAGCGGCTGCCTACCTCGCCGCGACGGCGCTGTTCGTGTGGCTGCTCCGGTGGGCGGCGTCCGGGAGCGACAGCACGACACAGACCATCACCACGGTCGCCTACATTCTGGGCGGGGCCTTCTTCGTTCTCGCCCTGCGGTGGCTGACCGATCCCGCCACCGCCCGCCGAGGGGTCCTGATCGGCGAGGTCGGCATGCTGCTCGCGGTCGTCGGCACGTTGTTGAAGACCGAGGTCCTGAGCTACGAATGGATCGCGCTGGGGCTACTGGTCGGTTCGGCCATCGGCATTCCCATGGCGCTGTTCATGCCGATGACGGCCATGCCGCAGCGGATCGCGCTGTCGCACGCGTTCGGGGGACTGGCCGCCGCGCTGGTCGGCACCGCCCACTACTACCTGGAGACTCCGCACATCCCGAAGTTCACCCAAGGCGCGCTGGGCGTCGAGGTCCTGCTCGGATTCCTCACCTTCACCGGGTCGCTCATGGCCTTCGGGAAGCTGCAGGGCCTGCTGCCCGACCGGCCGATCGTCTACAAGGGGCAGAACGTCGTCAATCTCGGCGTCCTTGCCGCCACGGCCGGCATGATCGCGTACTTGATCCTGAACCCGGGCGCCACTGTGCTGTTCCCGATCATCGCGGTGCTCGCCCTGACATTCGGCGCGATGCTGATCATCCCGATCGGCGGGGCCGACATGCCCACCGTGATCTCACTGCTGAACTCATACGCGGGCCTGTCCGGTGCTGCCATGGGGTTCGTGCTAGGGAACGAGGTCCTGATCATCGCCGGCGCCCTGGACGGGTCCAGCGGCCTCCTGCTCTCCATCATCATGTGCCGGGCCATGAACCGTTCGTTCTCGAACGTTCTGTTCGGTGCATTCGGGCAGCTCCAGGCGCCGGCCGCGGCCAACGTCGAGGATCGGCAGGTCCGAAGCGCGACCCCCGACGAGGCAGCCGAGCTCCTGGATGCGGCCCGCTCGGTGATCATCGCCCCGGGCTACGGCATGGCGGTCGCCCAGGCCCAGCACAAGGTCCGTGAGTTGTCCGACCTGCTCGGCAAGCGCGGGATCGACGTGAAGTTCGCTATCCACCCGGTCGCTGGACGCATGCCCGGGCACATGAACGTCCTCCTGGCCGAAGCGAACGTTCCCTATGACCAGCTCTTCGACATGGACGAGATCAACGACGACTTCGCACAGTGCGACGTCGCCCTCGTGGTCGGGGCGAACGACGTGGTGAACCCGGCCGCGCGGCACGACACGTCGAGCCCGATCTACGGCATGCCGATCCTCAACGTCGATCAGGCGCAGACGGTGATGGTGATCAAGCGCTCCATGCGCCCGGGCTTTGCCGGGATCGAGAACGAGCTTTTCCACAATCCGAAGACCCTTATGGTGTTCGGCGACGCGAAGGCCGTTGTCCCCCAGCTGGTCCAGGAACTGTCGAGATCCACCACGGCGGTGTAGGGCGGCCCGACGAGCGCCACCAAGACGTACAGCACCGGCATGAGGCCGTTGATGACGACCGCGAATCGCGGCGCAAGCCAAGCGCGGGGACACGCGGCGCATCCACGTTAGGAATCCGCCCGGCCAGCCGAACTCCTCGACCATGTAGAAGGCGCCGGCCGCCGCGACTGCCCACAGGGCAAACGAAATCCGAGCCCTCCATTCGTCCATGAATCTCAGGCTGCAGCCCCGCGCATCGGCACGTGTCCACTCGGTCCAGGTTCCCGGCGGCTACCGCGCCGCCCTTCGGCCCGTAGGATCGTGACGGCCCACACGATCACGACGGTGGAGACGACTGTCGCGACGAACTCCTCGGTCCCCCTGGTCGCGCTCGCCATGTTCAGCATGGCGTGGAACAGTGCGACGATCAGCACGCTGCAGCGCGCCCGCTCGTACAGCCACCCCAGCACGACGGCTCCCGCGGCCATCCCAACGAAGAACCCAGGCAGTAGCAGCATCGGGAAACCGCGCATCCCGGTATCGAGCCAGAACGTCGGGGCATGCCAGATGGCCCACGGGAGCGCCAGGAGCAGGGCCGCGCCACCCAGGCTGTGCCGCTCGCGCAGCCGCGGCCAGGCAACGCCCCGCCAGCCGGTCTCCTCCCCATACCCGTTCACCACCAGTGCCAGGATGAACACGCCGACCCAGCCGACGGCCGGCAGGCCAGGCATCGTGCTGAGCTGCGCCAGCGACGGCAGCTCGCCCCCGGTGACCCAGAGCCCGCCAAGCGCCAGGAGCCCGGCCACGACCGGCACGGCGGCCACGACGTACCAGCGCAGCGGCACCCGCCACCGGCCCATCCGCGACAGCAGGTCGCGCAGGCCCGCCCTGCCCTGGACCATCGGGGTCACCACCAGGGCCGCCAGCATCGGGCCCAGGAGTCCTGGGAAATGGCTCAAGTGCCCGCCCGTCAGTGCCAGCGGGAGCCAGTAGCCCCACGAGAAGGCGTAGGCGAGCAGGAAGTAGGCGGCCAGCGGGTGCCGGCGCACTGCGAGGAGCACCTGGCCCATCAGCGGTTGGGGCGCGGCAGGCATCGCGTCCCTCGGCCTACTTTGGTCGCGCGCGTGACCGCGCCGATGGCGACGCCGGCGAGCTGGCCGTCGTTCAGCACCGCCGGTGAGCCGATGCCGTGGACGACCACGCGTCCCGCGGCGCTGGCCAAGGCTCTCGTCGGCGTCGGCGGTGACGACCACCGGGTTGTAGAGGTCCTTGACCCGCATCGCGCAACTCCTCTGCTGGCTCTTGGGAGTCACCGTGACCGTAGCGCGGTGGCCGGCTGCGGCCGAGAGGCGAACAGCCCGCATTGTTCGGGACGACCACCACCGTGACCTCGATCCTCCTGGACCTGATCGCCGGCCACGAGACGCAGCGCGCCGGCGAGTGCGCGGACACTGGCCGGCGGGTCGTCAACGTTACGGTAGGTACTGCTCGGCGATCTTGATCACCTGGTCGCTCCGCGCGGTGATCCAGAACGGCGGGCTGTAGCCGCGAAAGTCCAGCATCACCTCGAGCCTGTCGAGGCTCACGCCGACGTTCTTGATGGCGCTGCCGGTGTAGCCGGCCGCGAGGGTGTTGACCGTGACGGTCGCGTCGGCCCGCACGGGCAGGGTGCGCAGCCTGGGGTTGACGTTGCGGATGTAGTAGTCGTTCGGCGGCGGGGACTCCTTGTGGTCCTTGGCCGCCTCCCTGGTGGCGTCGTCACCGAAGTAGAACTGGATCAGGTCGAACGTGATCTTCCGGCTGTCCGGGTCGACGGTCCTGATGTAGACGGGGTGGCGTCCATCGGCGAGCACGACCGCCTTGCTCGTGCTGTGGCGGCTGGTCGCTGGCGGGGTTGTGATCGCCGGGGTCTTCGTCGCCGGTGGCGTGGTGACGGTCGGCCGCGCCGAGACGGTGGGTGGTTTGGCGGCCGGGGTGCTGCGCTGGTCTGGTTGGTTCCCTCCGCAGCCGGCGACCGCGACACCGGCGATCAAGAGGGCCGTGGCAATTGAACGAATGGGACGCATGACGCTCATCCCCTCCGGGCTCCGGGAGTCTGGTGGAGCCTCTAAATAGATTATCCCAGACCGACATCACGAATTCCGCTCGCGTATATCTCTGCTCTATTCCGATTCGGCGGACCACGCGGACCGCCGAAAGGAGGTCGCCCAACGCTGCGCAACCAGATAGTCTCCTGGGACAGTCGGGATCGACACTCGTCGGCTCGGGAGACGAGAAATCATGGCAAGCCCGGCGGTGCCATCGGCCTGCCAGCCGTGGCGCACCCGAAGAGGAGGTGGACCGCTCGACGATCATGCGGCTGCGCACCATCGCCAAGGACGGTGCGCGGTGCGCTTCAGGCGCTGGCCGACTCCAAGCCCGGCGTGGCGGCCGCCAAGCGGGACGTGGAGCTGGAGGCGGCTCGGGCAGAGGCGGCGCGGTCGGGCGAGGCGCTCAAGGAGCTGGCCGTTCAGGTGCGGCGGGTGGCCGGGAATCCCGCGCGGCGGTCACGGCGCGTCCGCTGGTCGTCGCCTGACCGGATCCGCCGTCCCCTCCGGGCGCAGCGCCGCGCGCTCGCTGCGCCGCAGCTTGGCCACGACGAGCTCGTAGGAATGATCGATCCACTCCTGGACCTCGTCGTCGTCGACCGACCCGTCCAGCGTCACCGTGTTCCAATGCCGCTTGTTGAGGTGGTAGCCGGGCCGCACCGCCCGGTACGTCGAACGGAGCGCCGTGGCCAGCGTCGGGTCGCATTTGAGGCTGACCTCGGGTAGGTCAGCGTCCACCGGGCACAGCGCGAACAGCTTGCCCGCCACCTTGAACACCGCGACCCCGTCGCCGAACGGCCAGGTCTCGACCGCGCCGGGTTTGCTGAGGCAATAGCCGACGATCTCCTCGCGCCGCATCCCTTCCGTCCTCTCGACCCCGTCGCGTTTCCGCTCGACCCTATGGCCACGCCCAGGGCAAGTATGCAACGGCGCCGTGACATCGTCTGGGTCGCGGCGGGTCGCTCCAGCACCGGGTGATGACCGCGCCATCCTTGGCTGGATCGCCGAACGGCGGCGCGACTTCCCAACCCCAGGCAGGTGTCGAGCGTCCTTCTGCCTGGCTGGCGCGCCTCGACGACGAAGGAGGAGGACGACTGGTGATCCGCCGCGTGGCTCCAGCCCTGGTGAGATCACGCCGGACGGCTGCGCGGTCGAGTTCTACCCGCTCCTGCCGGCCCATGGGCGACCCGAGCGGACCGCCGCCACGATTACGTCACCTGGGAAGCGGGAGCCGGCGAAGCTGGACCTCGGGAGGGGAGCGGAGCACCGAACCTGAGACGCTGCCGGCGGTCACGGCCTGGTGTATTGGGCGTCATACCGCTGGACCGCGAAAACGTGCCACTCCTCGGGCACGCCTTTGAGCGCGTGCAGCCCCCGATCCTCAAAACGGATACCCGAGCCGGCCACCAGATCCTTCACGGTCGAGGAGACGACAATCTCATCGGAGCCGGCAAGCGATGTCAGGCGAGCGGCAATGGCGACGGCGATGCCGCCGACGTCGTCGCCGAGCAGCTCGATCTCGCCGGTGTGGAGGCCTGCCCGGACGTGCAGGCCCAGTGTCGCGACCCCACGTTCGATTGCGCCGACGCAGCGGATCGCACGGGCCGGGCCGTCGAACGTGGCCAGTAACCCGTCGCCGGTCGACTTGACCGTGCGCCCACGCGCGGCCTCAACCTCCCGACGGGCGACCGAGTCGTGGACCTCCAGCAATTCGCGCCACCGCCGATCACCCATCGATGCCGCCAGGGCGGTCGAGTCGACGATGTCGGTGAAGGCGACGGTGGCGAGCACACGATCGCGACTGGGCACCTGTGGCGCGCCGGTGAGGAACTCCTCCAGCTTGTCGAGGAAGCGGTCGGCGTCGGGTGCCGCCCAGGGCCAGTGGCCGCCGCTGGCCAACTCCAGATACTGCGCCCTCGGTATGTGCTCGGCCAGGTATCGCCCCTGGGCGGATATCACGAACCGGTTGCCGGCCGACTGGACCACCAGCGTCGGGACGGCGATCGCCTCCAACACGTCGCGGACGTCCAGCTGGAAGGCGAGCTGCTGCTTGCGGACCGCACGTCGCGGGCTGCCGGCGGCACGTTCGACCCGCGCCCACCACGCCCTCGCGAACTCGTCCCCCGACAAGTCCGGGGCCAGGACCCGCAGATGGAGCGGGTCGGTCGTTCCCCAGGTAGCTCGAATCGCCTCGATCTGCGTCTGCTGTGCGCCCTGGGGCATGCCGGCACGATAGCCGGGCGCACGGGTGAGGCGCGCAAACGAGTTCACGAGCACCAGCGCCCGCACGCGGTCGGGATGCGAGGCGGCGACCAGCATGCACAGCTGGCCGGCATGACCATGCCCGACAAGTGCCGCACGGTCTGAGCCGACCGCATCCATCACCGTGCAGACGTCGTCCATCCATTCCTCCAGCGGAGGCAGGTCCTCGACAGGGTCCGACAGCCCGACCCCGCGCATGTCGAAGAAGATCAGCCGCCCGTAGCTGGCAAACCGGCGCAAGAACCGCTCGGTCTGGGGGTTCTCCCACATCAACTCGATGTTGCCCGCCCAGTCGAACGCGAACACGACATCAACCGGGCCATCACCGACGACCTGGTAGGCGATCTGGAGGTCCCCGCTGGTGGCGTACCTGATGCCCGGGATCACGGGAAAAGTCTGGAGCAAGACGGCTGCATCCGCCAGCCCGGGCATACGGCTGCAGCCCCGCCGGCCGCGCGCTGCCGGTCACGGTGCGCGTGTCCGGCGCCGCCTGCCCTTGAGGCACGGATCCCCGCCCGCATAGAGCCATTGCTCGGTTAATGGCTATGGACGGTCGATGCCAATAGCCCCGACCATCACGGCATGGCGGATACAACGAGACCGAATGCCCCCACCTCAGGTGGCGGATCGGCGGACATATGGCCCTTCTGGGCCCGGTTCGCCCAGCTTCTCGTGGGGCTGGTGCTGTTCGGAGGGAGCGTGGCGCTGTTGGTGCGGGCTCGCCTCGGGTTGGACTCGTGGGATGTGTTGCATCAGGGCCTGTCACGGCACACGCACGTCGCGATCGGCACGTGGGTCATCGTGGTGAGCGTCGTCGTCCTGTTGCTGTGGGTGCCGCTTCGGCAGCGGCCGGGCATCGGGACGCTCTGCAATGTCGTGCTGGTGGGGGTCTCGCTCAATGCGGCTCTCGAGGTCCTGCCGACACCCAACGGCATGGGCCTGCGTTGGGTCTACCTGCTCGGCGGGATCCTTCTGAACGGCGTGGCGACCGGCGCCTACATCGGCGCCGGACTGGGGCCCGGACCACGCGACGGTCTCATGGTCGGGCTTGCAAGGCGGGGGCATTCCATCCGGGTTGTCCGTACCGCGATCGAGCTCACGGTGCTGCTCGCCGGATTCCTGCTGGGCGGGACCGTCGGCATCGGCACCCTCCTGTACGCGGTGAGCATCGGTCCGCTCGCACATCTCATGATCCCGGTCCTGTCCCTGGGCCGGGTCGTCAACGGGAAGGATTCGCCGAGGCACCTCCGCGGGCCCGGTGCGTGTCTTTTCAGGGCAGCCCTGTGAGTGGGCAGTCGAACCGCGTCGGGATCGGCCTCAAGCTGTCCCGTGGCGCGCCGATCGGATCCTTTCGGCGGGTATGGCGGATCGCTGACGAGGCCGGCTTCGACCACTGCTGGGCGTTCGACCATCTCGCCACCGTCGACCAGGACGGAGCTCACCCGGTGCTGTTCGAGGGCTGGACGTTGCTCGCCGCGATGGCCCAAGCGACCACACGGATCCGGATCGGGCTGCTCGTGACCGGGATGATCTACCGTCATCCAGCGTTGCTCGCCAAGCAGGCGGTCACCGTGGACCATCTTTCCGGGGGCCGGCTCGAGTTCGGTATCGGGGCGGGGTGGGCGAAGCTGGAACATGACATGTTCGGCATCGGCAGCGCCGACCATCAGGTGGGTCGCCTGTCAGAGGGGCTGCAGCTGATCAAGCTTCTGTGGACGCAGGAGCAGTCGAACTTCAACGGACATCACTACAGGTTGCGGGATGCCGTGGGCAATCCCAAGCCCATCCAGGAGCCCTGTCCGCCGATCTGGATCGGTGCCTCGGGCCCGATGATGCTGCGCGTGGTGGCTCGCCACGCCGACGTCTGGCACTGGGCGGGAAAGGGCCTGCAGGATGCGGTGGCGGCCGGCCGGGCGCTGACCTCCGCCTGCCTCAAGGTGGGTCGTGACCCCGGCGAGCTTCGCTGGTCGGCGCAGGTCGGTTTCGACGGTGTCGATTCGGCCGCGACGATCCAGGAGCTGCGACGCTGGCACAGTGAGGGATTTACGCAGCTCGTGGTGTCGTGCTCAGGACCCGACCCGGTGCGGGCAGCGGAGGTCGCGGCGGAGAAGGTGCTTCCAGCGGTCCGTCAGCTGGGCTGAGCCCGACGAGTGACGACTGCGGATGCAGGCCCGGGGCGAGCCCTTGGAGGCGATGCCACCCACGGCCATCCTCAGAGCCGGGCCAGGTTGGCCAGCAGCAGCGCCTCGGCCACGCAGGCACGCTCGAAGTCGGCGAGGGGCAGGCTCTCGTCGGTCGAGTGCGCGCGGCAGTTGTGGTCGGCTCCCGCGCTGGTGACCAGGATCGCAGCGTCCGGGAACGCCGTGGCGAACTCCGCCACGAACGGGATCGAGCCGCCGATCCCGATGTCGACCAGGTCGTTCCCGTAGGCCTCCCGGAAGGCCGCACGTGCGGCGTCGAACACCGGCCCCTGCGCGTCGATGACGAACGGCTGACCGATCTCGCGGTCGAGCACAGCCACTCGCACGCCCCACGGAGCGTGCTCGCGGAGATGCCTTGCCAGCGCCTCCCAGGCCCGTGCGGCGTCGTCCCCTGGCGCCAGCCGCACGCTGACCTTGGCGCGGGCCACCGGGAGCAGCGTGTTGGACGCATCGGCTACGCGGGTCGTGTCGATCGCCAGAACCGATGCCGACGGCTTGGCCCAGAGCCGCTCGGCGATGCCGCCCGTGCCGAGCAACCTGACGCCGTCGAGCATGGCGGCTTCGGCCCGAAACCGCTCCTCGGGGTACTCGGCTCGTGGCGCCTCCGCGGTGACCAGGCCCTCGATGGCGACGTTGCCCTGCTCGTCGTGCAAGGTCCCGAGCAACCGGCACAGAGCCGTGAGCGCGTCCGGCGCCGCACCGCCGTAGACGCCGGAGTGCACGCCGTGCTCCAGCGCCCGCACCTCCACGACGCAGGCGGCCATGCCGCGCAGGCTGGTGGTGAGGGCGGGCGTGCCGATCTCCAGGTTGGCGGAATCGGCAAGCACGATCACATCGGCCGTGAGCTGGTCGCGGAAGCGTTCCAGGAACGCCCCGAGCGTGGGCGACCCGATTTCCTCCTCGCCTTCGACGAACACCGTGACGCCGACCGGTGGCTGTCCGTCGTAGGCCCGCAGCACAGCGAGGTGGGCGGCGATCCCCGCCTTGTCGTCGGCGGATCCGCGGCCGTGAAGGCGCCCGTCCCGTTCGGCCGGCTCGAACGGCAGGCTCGTCCAGCCGCCCGGGTCACCCGCCGGCTGGACGTCGTGGTGGGCGTACAGCAGCACCGTTGGCCGGCCGGGAGGCGCCGGATAGCTGGCGAGCACCGCGGGCTGGCCGCCCTCTACGCCGTCGAGGATCTCCACGCGCGGCGCTCCGACCCCGCGGAACAGCTCGGCCGTCACCTCGGCGCAACGGCGTACTTCCCCGGCGGCGCCAGGGTCGGCGCTCACCGAGGGAATCCGGATGAGGGCTTCGAGGTCGGCCCGGGCGCTGGGCACGACCTCCCGTACAGCCTCACGAAGCTCGTCGCTCATCGTGCTCGACTCCTTGCTCGTCTGCCGATCGTGCCTCGGTGCACCGATGTCCATGACCCGCGCCCTCATCGGGGGTTTGGCATTGACTTTCCACAGCCAAATAAATAGAAATGGCTATATGGATACAGGACGGGCCGTGTCCGGTCGGGAGCTGGCCCGCCTCTTGGGCTCGTGGCAGAGGGCTGGGCCAGGATACGCGTCACTGGCCGGCACCCTGCGTGCGCTCGTCCTGGACGGACGGCTGCCGATCCGTGCTCGCCTGCCCTCCGAGCGCGGCTTGGCCGCCGTCCTCGGCGTCAGCCGAACCATTACGACGGCGGCCTACGACCTGCTCCGGAGCGAGGGTTTCATGGAGAGCCGCCGCGGTTCGGGCAGCCGGGTCGCGCTGCCCACAGGCGGCGTCACCGACCGGGAGTTGCCGATGGGAGCCGGCGTCGCCCGAGACGCAGCAGGCATCGACCTGACGATCGCAGCGCTCCCCGCCCCGGCCGCCACCGTCGAGGCCGTCGCCGCGGCCACGCGCGACCTGGCCAGGTACATGGGCAGCTCCGGGTACGAGCCCTACGGAATCCCCTCGCTCCGCCGGCTTGTCGCCGACCGCTACACGCAGCGGGGAATCCCGACCGACCCGGACCAGATCCTGATCACCTCGGGCGCGCAGCACGCGCTGGCGCTACTCCTTGATGTGCTGGTCGCCCCCGGCGACCCCGTGCTGGTGGAGTCGCCGAGCTACCCCAATGCCTTTGAGGCCCTGCGCCGGGCGGGCGTTCGGTTCGTGGCGGCCCCCATGCAACAGGACGGATGGGACCTGGACCTGATCGGCGCGCTCTTCCGGCGGGACGCGCCCAGACTCGCCTACCTGATCCCTGACTTCCAGAACCCCACCGGATTCCTCATGGGGAACTCGGAGCGCGCCGCGCTGGTCGCTGACGCGGCCCGCGTCGGCACGCACGTCATCGTCGACGAGACCTTCGCCCAGCTTGACCTGGAGCCGTTGCGAGGGGTACCCAAGCCGATGGCCGCCCATGACCGGGAGAGCGGGGTCGTGACGATCGGCTCGATGAGCAAGGCGTACTGGGGAGGTCTGCGGGTGGGCTGGATCCGTTGCGTCCCGCCGCTCGCGCGTCGGCTGGCGCGCGCCCGGTTCGCGCTGGATCTGGCGACGCCCGTGCTCGAGCAATTGGTGACGGAGCATCTGTTGCGGGCGACCGAGAGCGTGATGGCCGAGCGCCGGACCCTCCTTACCGCTCGACGCGACGCGCTCGCCGCGGCGCTCCGGCGCACCCTGCCCGGCTGGCGGTTCCGGGTGCCGCGCGGCGGTCTGTGTCTGTGGGTCGAGCTGGACCGGGCCGAGACCGATGCCTTGGCCGAGGCGGCCAACGTGGAAGGGGTACGGATCGTGCCGGGATCGACTTTCTCAGTGAACGGACTGCTGGACCGCTGGGTGCGGCTCCCGTTCACGCAACCACCGGGCGTGCTCGAGGAGGCGGTCCTGCGACTTTCGGCGGCCAGGCAACGGCTGCGGCTCGGCGGAACCCGAGCCGAGGACCTCCCCGTCGAGCACGGCAACGAGCACCGTCCGCACCGGGCGCTGGGGCTTGAAGCGCCGGATCGCCTTGCCGGGTGGCCGACGTCGGTGAGGATCGACGAGGCGGGGTCCGTCGACGTGACCCGCTCGGCGGTGGCCGCCGAGAGTGGGACCAACGCCAAGCGTCCCTGCCGGCTCCAGCGGGCGTCGCCTAGCTCGATGAATGTCTGGCGGGCTGTGGAATCCATCGCGCCTTACCGCCGTCCATGCCGCCGTGACCACCAGAGGGGATTCGCCGCGCCGGCTACCTGCGCGGGACGGTGGGGGCAGGAGGCCGGCGGCGAGTCCGGAGGGGGGTGGCAGTCCCGCCTCGCCGCCGGCCTCCTGCCCCCACCCAGGCTCCCCGCTCGGTTCTGCCGGGACCTCGACGTCCCCTCCTGCGCTCATTGGGCGCGACGAAAGTCATGGCCTCTCCTGTCGCCGCTCGGTAGCCCACGGCGCGGCTCCTAGCGTCCGCAGCTACTTGAGCTGGAGGAGCCCGATCGAGTTGTGGTGAGGGTCGGTGAACCAGGCCGCGAGTGCGAACCCAATGTCGGCGACGCCGTCGATGGTGTTCAGCTCGGGGAGATCCTGGATCTGGACGCCTCGCGTCCGGAGCTCGGCGACTTCGCCGACGATGTCGTCCACGCGCCAGGAGGCCTGGGTTGCCTGGTCAGCCGTTCCGGTCGTGCTCCTGGTGATGACCAGCCGGCTGTCACCCCCACATTTGAAGGTGAGGAACTGCTCGTCCTCCAGCAGCACTTGGAGTCCAAGTGTGTCGCCGTAGAACCTGCGGGCCACGCCGAGGTCGGTCGCGAGCAGCATCACGTCGACGGGGTACTCACCGAGCATGCGGAATCTCCTTGGTCAAGAGCCGGCTGGATCATCGCCGTCATCGCCGTCATCGCCGGGGTACAGCCATCCGCGCAGCAGCCTGGTCACGCGCGGCATGACAACCCACGTCATCAGCGACACGGTCACCAGCGTGGTGACCCCCAGCCGGAAAACCAGCGGCAGGCTCCCCATCAGGGGCGCCGACACCACCACGACCAGGGTGATCAGGGGGAAGATCGTCACCCAGGTCAGGACGGCCATCTTGTACCGCGGCGGCGGCGCGCCGGGCTGGGTGGGCAGCGTGAACCAGCTCTCCAGCCCGGTGAGGAACTGGGTCCGCATCGGCCCGGCGACGTGTGGCTCGGCGCGCTCCAGCCACGCCGCGTGCTCGTGGGAATCCAGCCAGCTACGCAGGTGAGCGGACGAATCGAAGCGGTAGACGGTCCGGTACTCGCCGCCTTGGCCGCTGGTGGGGCGAAAGACCTCGGCGCCCAGATACCCAGGGAATTCCTTGGCCGCGCCGCTGATGCCGGCCAGGAACTGCTCGTAGGCCCCCTCATGCCCCGGCTTGATGCGCCGGGTGACCGTCGCCGTGACCGGGCCCTGCGCGTCGGTCGGCAGCTCAGGCTCGGAGTTCATCGGTCACGGACCGGTTCGTGGTGAAGAATACCTGGCTCACGATGCGTTACGTTAATGACGTCTCATCCTTGAGAGCTGTTCGATCATTTCTACCGGCCGGGTATCGCCGGACCTGTGACGCGCGAGACTGTGCACCACCCTACCCGGCCGCCTGAGAGGTGCAATCCGTCACGCATAGGTAGCCCGCAGGTGTGGGCGGGACTCGGCTCTGTCGTCGCCCTTGCGGCCACGGATCTTCCACAGGTGTCCAGCGCCCCTGCCTCATCTCACACCCCCAAGGCGTGGATGACCAGGCGGGCGGCCGCGGCGCCCGAGTACTGCTGCTGGCCGGTGATCAGGTTGCCGTCACGCACCGCGTGGGCCTTGAACCGTCCCTGCACGATGAAGTTCGTTCCGGCCAGCTTCCTGGCTTCATCCTCGATGCGGAACGGCTGGATCCGCCGGCCGACGAAGTCATCCGCGTAGTCCTCTTCGGAGTTCGCGAAGCCAGTCCAGGTCTTGCCGTCCACCAGTAGCCGCCCGTCGGCCAGCCGGGTCTTGAGCAGCACACAGGTCGCATGGCAGACCACTGCCGTGACCTTGCCGGCCTGGTAGTGGTCGGCGACCAGCCGGTGGATCCGCTCGTCGTCGAAGAAGGTGTACATCGGGCCCTGCCCGCCGACCAGGAACACCGCGTCGTAGCCAGCGGGGTCGACCTCGGCCAGCGCCAGCGATTTCTCCACCAGCGCGGCGTGCTTGGGGGAGGCCCAGTAGGGGTGGGTGAGCTCGGCCCACCAGAACCCGATCGGCCAGCCGGTCTGCGCCGAGACCGCCTCGTTGGACGCCACAATGAGCACCCGCTTGGGCTGCTCGGGTTTGAGGACATCGATCGCGCCGCTCATTCTGCTACCTTCCCCGCATCGGTCTCGAGATTCGAGGCCGATGCCGTTGCCTGTTCGCTTGGTCGAACGTGAGAGCGGCGAGACTACGCGCGAGTCTCAGCAGCGTCCAACACAGGCCGAGGGGTGGCAGCACAACCGCGGCTTGTAGGCAACAGCTCAGGCGCCTATGCTCGGGCGCATGCAGCCGCCCCAGCTCCGGCAGATGCGCTACGTGGTCGAGGTGGCCAAGCTACGCAGCTTCACCCGCGCCGCAGAGCGCCTGCACGTCGCCCAGCAGGCGCTCTCCCAGCAGGTCAAGGTTGTCGAGCACCTGCTCGGCGTGCGGCTGTTCGTGCGTACCAGCCACGGGGTCGAGCTCACGCCAGCGGGTGTGGTGTTCGCGCAGGAGGCGCGCCGCGTTCTCAACGCCGCCGACCGTGTCGTGGCGCGTACGCAGGCAGCCGAGCGGGGCGAGCACGGGGTGGTGCGCGTCGCCTACACGCTGGCGACCGTCTACGGCACGTTGCCCGCGATCATCGACGGACTCGCGGAGCGCCATCCGTCGCTGAAGGTCGAGCTGCGTGAGGTCTTCGGCGGCGACGTCGAGGGCCTGCTTCTGGAGGGCCGCTACGACGTCGCGGCGTGTCCCCGCACCGCGATGCGAGCGGACATCAAGCGTGTGCAGCTGCGCCGCGAGCCCTTCATTGTCGCGCTGAGCCAACAGCACCGCCTCGCCGGACGCGACTGCCTGACGGTCGCCGAGCTCGCGGAGGAGCGCTTCGAGGTCTGGCCGCGCGACATGGCGCCCGGCTTCTACGACGCCGTGGTAGGCGCCTGCCGCGACGCCGGTTTCGAGCCGACCGTCGACGAGCACGCCAGCGGCTCCACCGTGTGGCGCAGCATCGAGGACGGCCGCGGTGTTGGGCTCGTCGTGCGCTCGGCGATCGACCAGCTTGCCCGCGGCATCAGGCTCGTCCTCCTGGCCGAGCCGGCCCCCGAGCTTGTGATCGACCTGGTTTGGCATGCCGAGCAGGAGGTGCCCGCCCTCCGGCGGGTCATCGCTGTCGCCGCCGACGTCGCCGCCGAGCACGGCTGGGCCTTCGTGCCGTGAGGAGCAGGTCAAGCCCCCCCAGCCCGCGCGTCCGGCGGGTGTTTCAGTGGCTGTACACGAAGCCCAGCGAATTGCCGCTCTCCAGCAGCGACTTCAGGCTGCTCAAGAGCTCCGGCCAGGCTCGTCGGCAATCCCGGAAGAACGCCTCATCGGAGTCGAACCGGTCGTGAGTCAGTCGCAGCCGCAGCGTGCCATACCAGCTCAGGGTACCGTCCAACGCGAACGCCTCCACGGCGGAACCGATCCTCCACTCGGAGCGGATCTCCTCGGCCCAGTACCTCCGAGTGAATTCAGCAGTCGTGAGCCCTTCCCACAGCCGCTCCCGACTGGTGGCGACATAGATGGTGTAGTCGATCTCCAGTGGCTGCATGGGACCTCCACGTTGGTTCCGGGGTCATGGGCCTGTCCGGTCATCGTTGGTCGGGGTTTCGGCGAGCTGCTTGATCGCTGTCAGACGCGCGGTCCACTGGGCGGCTCGGCCAGCGCGGCGATCGCGTCTTCAGCAGGGCCGGTCGCGGTGGTCACGCCGCCAATCGCTCCGCGTGCCGGGCAACGTCGCCGAGGATGTCAGTCCAGCCCGCCCGCGTGGCTCTCGTGCGAAGCGGTCGCCTCCCGGTGCGGCGGGATCGCAAGCGACGCGAAGCCGCTCTCCACCAGTCGCAGCCGGGTGCTGTCCGCTGGGGGGTGAGCGTGAACTCCACCAGTGTCGAGGTCTCCCCGGTCGCCTCTTCGCCTGGATGGGCGTGTGCCGGCTTGCCATGACCGAACCACCGGCCGACGTGCTCGGGTTCGCTCAGCACCGCCCACACCCGCTCCACAGGCGCTGCGATCACGATCTCCTGCTCGATCCGGTCAGCATGCATCAGCAGTCTCAACCTGGGTTCATTCGGGGTATCTGCAACTCGATGGTTGCACATAGCACATAGCCGCGCAACCGTCTGACCATGAGCTGCTCGCGATTGAGGCGCGGGTCCCTGCCGCGGGCAGCTGCGGCAAGGCGAGGAACTGGAGCGGTGGCGCACCGAGTTCCGACCCGCCGACCGTGCGGTCCTCGCTGTGGCGACGCCGACATCGAGCCCGCGCCCGCACCTGCCACTACCACCGGCAAGCCAACGGACATGAAGAGCACGATCTAGGGGCTGGAGTCCTGGGCGCCGCCAGCCGGCGCGGTCGCGCGGTCGCGCGGTAGCCGCTGGCCGAGCAGGCGCTGCACCAGCGAGGTGATCTCGGCGGCCTCCGTCCCGAAGAAGCGGGCGTCGGCCTCCTCGACCGCGGCGATCGCGCGCCGCGCCAGCCGCTCCCCCTCGGCGGTCAGGCGCAGCCGTCTGGCGCGGCTGTCGCCGGGGTCGACCTGGCGTTGCAGCAGGCCCTTGGCCTCCAGTCTGCGCACCACCTCCGAGGTCATCTTGACGTCGGTGCCTGCCTGGCGAGCCAGCTGGAGCTGATTGGGGACCTGCCCCTGCGTGCCCAGCCACCAGGCGCTGGCCAGGAGCACGAACTGCACGTGCGTCAGGTCTAGAGGTTCCAGCGCGGCGGCGACAGCGCGCTGCCAGGCCAGCGTGAGGTGCCACAACAGGAAGCCGGGGCTGGCCGCCGGGCCCTGGGGGTAGCGGGTCACGAGGTCGTGCGGGCCAGTAGCGCGTCCATCGCCTGCGGGAAGTCCTCGGTGATCGCCGGCCCGAGCTCGGGGCCGACCTGGTCGGCGGCCGGGCCGGTGATCTCCAGGCGGTGGATGACCCTGGTGCCGCCGCCCTCCAGGGGCTCCAGCGTGTGGCTGAACCGCAGCGCAACCTCGCCCATGCTGGTCTGGTCCGCGTAGACCCGGTTCTCGGTCGCCTCCACGATCACCGAGGTGATCGAGTCCTGGCCCTTGGGCTTCATGGTGACCTGGGAGCCGACCTGGAAGGAGCCTTGCAGCCGGACCCACTCCATCGAGGTGTCCCACGAGGCCCACTGGTCGAGGTCACGCAGGACCCGCCAGACCGCCTCGGGGCTGGCCGCCGTCTCCGCCGTGTGCTCGTGCACCCACATGCCTGCCTCCTAGACTTCGCGTAGATTATCTGCGCATAGACTAACTGCCGCGGCGAGGATTGGCAAGTGTCCAGCAGGCTTCCCAAGAGCAGCAGAGTCCGGTGGACGATCGTTGTCCAGGACGACCCCCTGCTCGGAGGTGGATCGTGCCGAGGCGACCCACATCACGAAGGGCGGGCCGACCTCTTGTAGGCGCGACCGTCGCCACGCCCGGAGGTTGTCCCGGCTCTCGTAGAAGTTGAGGTGGCGGTCAGCGGTTTGTGGCCATGACCCACCTGCAGATCGCAACAGCGCCGTCGAGGTCGCATCGCGATAGCCTGCCCGTTCGAGCCCGTCACAGCAGCTGCAACATCGCCCGCGGAAACTGCCGGGAGTCTGCCGGTCATCTGCCTGGTCTGCCGCGCTCGACCGCGCCAACCTGACGTTGTTGCGGCTGAATTCGGTGCGACCGAATGGGACCGCCTCAGCCGCGTGTCCGGGAGACCCTGGCGTCCTGTGGTATCTGCGCCGGCGGGCAAGCCCACCGGCGCAGGAGAGTATAAGAGACGAGGAGGTGGTGGGCCCCTCACGGAGCGGGAGCAGGCTGGCTTGGAGCAGCCCCACAGCGCGGTGGTGATGGTCACTCAGAGCCGACAGCGGCCCCACGTGGTGCAGGTCCGGCGCCGCCGTGTGGAGCGGTTCACCGACAGAAC
>WNGF01002730.1_pt1 | contig 39101 bp, 36 predicted proteins | sample 5400641 | NCBI WGS metagenome assembly WNGF01 (sample SAMN13153371, study PRJNA577476) | soil metagenome | isolation source: 80 cm soil or saprolite under grassland replicate 2 | place: USA:California | collected 2016-06-15 | reverse complement strand
CACCGTCCCGACCGGCGTCGCAGTCTTCGCCGAAGACATGGCGATCCGCCGGTACGCCGAACACGGGCACAACATCGTGCACTGGAGCGAGTTCGACCGCGGCGGCCACTTCGCCGCGCTCGAAGCCCCGGACCTGTACCTCGGCGATGTGCGAACGTTCTTCCGCACCCTGCGCTGACCCGTCGGCTCACCGAGCGCCCCGCGCGGCTGGGGTTGCGCGGGGGCCGGTTGCCACGCTGGTTCGCTGCGGACCGATGATTCTGGCGGCGCCGCGGCGTCGTATCCGGTGACACCCGCGGCACGGGTACACACGACACGGGAGATGATGATGCGGCTGACACTCCACACGTTCCTCACCCTTGACGGAGTCATGCAGGCCCCGGGCGGCCCGCAGGAAGACCCCAGCGGTGGCTTCGAGCACGGCGGGTGGTCGTTCCCCTACGGCGACGCGGACTTCGGCGCGGCCATAGACGGCTGGTTCGCCGCGGCGGACGCGTTCCTGCTCGGCCGGCGGACCTACGAGATCTTCAGCGCCCACTGGCCGCGGGTCACCGACCCGGCCGACCCGGTCGCCAGCAAGCTGAACACCCTGCCCAAGTACGTCGCCTCCACCACCGTGCAGTCCGTCACCTGGCACAACAGCTCGCTGCTCGGCCCGGACATCGCCGCCGAGGTCGGCAAGCTGAAGGAACAGCCCGGCAACGAACTGCAGGTGCACGGCAGCGGCGCCCTGGCACAGACCCTCATCGAACACGACCTCATCGATGAGTACCGGCTGCTCACCTTCCCGGTGCACGTGGGTCCCGGCAAGCGCTTGTTCCGCGACAGCACCAAGCCCGCCGCGCTCCGGCTGATCAGCGCCAGCACCACCAGCACCGGCGTCGTCATCGCCACCTACGAACCGGCCGGCCCGGTGCAGCACGGCTCCTACGCCCTCGACGAAACCTGACCCACCCGACACGGCGCGGAGCGTGCCCATGCCGCCGGTCGCGCGAAGGCGCGACTATCCGGAGGTCTGCCGGCGTCGCGCTGCCGGCATTCCCGGCGTCGGCGCCGTGGCCTGGTGCGGTGTCTGACATCGGCTGGACCTGGCAGTGTGGGTGCGGGCAGGATCTGCACTGCGGGTCCGGCCACGGCCGGTGGGCGGCTCTGTCCGGCCGCGGCGGGATGATCCGGTCAGTCCTGGGTGGCCGGCGGTGGAGGCACGGGTGGGCAATGCGCTGGTACTGGCTGGTGGGGGCGTGGCGGGTGTCGCCTGGGAGCTCGGGGTCCTGCGCGGGATCGGGGACGCCGATCCCGCCCTGGCCGCGGGCATCGTGGGTGCGGACCTGATCGTTGGCACCTCGGCCGGCGCGGTCGTCGCGGCGCAGATCACCAGCGGTACCGCGGTGGCGGAGCTGTACCGGGTCCAGCTGCGGGCGGAGACCACCGAGCTGCACGTCGATATCGACCTGCAGGAGTTGTTGGCCGGTTGGGCCGCGGCCGCGGCCGGGGGCGGGGACCGGCAGGAGGTCTGCCGCCGAATCGGCGCGATGGCGTTGGCCGCCGACACCGTCGAGGAGCCGGTACGCCGCGCGGTGATCGCCGGCCGGCTGCCGGGTAAGGACTGGCCGCAGCGGCCGATACTGCTGCCCGCCATCGACGCGCACACCGGCCAGACCGTGGTGTTCACCCGCGAGTCCGGCATCGAGCTTGTCGATGCCGTCGCCGCCAGCTGCGCGGTGCCTGGGGTGTGGCCGCCGGTCACCATCGACGGGCACCGCTACATCGATGGCGGCGTGCGGTCGGTGACCAATGCCGACCTGGCCGCCGGCAGCGACCCGGTGCTGATCATCCAGCCGTTGCTGGCGGACGCGCCCCGCCCCTGGGGCAACCTGCAGGAGGAGATCACACAGCTGGAACCGGCCGGGGTGTACGTGATCAGCGCCGACCAGGACTCGCTGGAGGCATTCGGCACGAACCCGCTGGCGCCAACAACCCGCGGGCCGTCCGCCCGAGCCGGACGCGCCGTCGGCCAGCGCCACGCCGCCACGCTGGCCACGTTCTGGCACTGACCGGCATCCGCGGCTCACGGCGTCGGTCGGCCACACCACGTGGGCGGCGTCCTCGCCCGGGTCGCAGCGCAAGCTGGCTCCGCACGACCGACCAGGGTTGGCGGATGATCCCCGACTTCGACCGGCTACCGGACCTGCTGGTGCCATGGCTTGGTGACAACCCGCACGCGATCTCAGTTGATGAGGAGGGCCGCGCGACCGGGGTGTGTCGGAACACCTCGCAGCGCCGGCGGGTTGGGGCAGGCGTCGCCGCGCGGTGGGCGTGGCGGCCAGGAGGGTGCGGCTACATGGCGAAGCTCGGGTTGGGGTCGCTCGGCGTGGCGCTGGGCCCGCAGGACGGACCGGAGTTCGGTGCGGCGCTGGCAGAGTTGGAAGAACTCGGGTACGACACGATATGGCTCACCGGCGGTCCGATGACCAGCCTCAGCCAGATCGGCGACGCGGTGCGGGCCACCCGGCAGGTGCCGGTCGCGACCGGGATCATCGCGGTCGCCCGGTTCGGCGCCGCCGAGGTCGCCGCCGCGTACGCGCAGTTGGAGGCCAGCCACCCGGGACGGTTCGTCGTTGGGCTCGGCGGTGCGCACGGACCCAAGCCGCTGCCGACGTTGAACGCCTACCTCGACCGGTTGGACACCGAGCCGCCGACCGTACCGGCCGAGCGCCGGGTGCTCGCCGCGCTCGGACCGAAGATGCTCGAACTGGCGCGAGACCGCGCGGCCGGCGCGCTGCCCGTGCTGGTCACCCCGGACTACACCGCGCAGGCCCGCGAACTGCTCGGCCCAGACAGCGCGCTGGTGGTCCAGCAGCTGATCGTGCCGGAAACCGACCCGCAACTGGCCCGGCAGTACGCCCGCGAGCCGCTGGGCTTCCTCGGCCGGATGCCGCAATACCAGGCGCACTTCCGCAGGATGGGGTTCACCGAGGACGACATCAGCCAACTTTCCGACCGCCTCATCGACGCTCTGGTCACCTGGGGCGACGAGGCCACCATCGCTGCCCGGGTGGCCGAGCAGCGACAGGCCGGCGCCGACCAGATCGCAGTCAACCTGATCACCGGATCATCCGAGCTGCCACTGACCGAATGGCGCAGACTGGCAACCGCACTGCACTAACCTCTTAACCGGTGAAATCCATCGGCATGGTTGTGACACGATGCGGCGGTGGCCAGGACCGGATCCCACACCGAGTACGGCGATCGGGACGCCGCGGTGTCCGGGGAGATCCTGCGGACCGTGGTCGGTTCGGGCGTGCACGGGATTGCGATCGAGGGCCGTGACGACCACGACGAGATGGGCGTGTTCATCGAGCCGCCGGCGCAGGTGATCGGGCTGGACATGCGGTTGGAGCACTACGTGTTCCGTACCCAGCCGGAAGGCGCCCGGTCTGGGCCGGGCGACACCGACCTGGTCGTCTACAGCCTGCGCAAGTACCTGCGTCTGGCTACCAAAGGCAATCCCACCGCGCTGCTGCCGCTGTTCGCGCCCAGCGAGGCTGTCCTGGTGCTGCACCCGCTCGGGGAGGAGCTTCGGGCGCTGGCCCCTGCGATGCTGTCCATGCGCGCGGTGCACCGTTTCGTCGGCTACATGAACTCCCAGCGCGACCGGATGACCGGCGTCCGCGGCGGAGCACCGAGCCGGCCCGAACTGGTGGCTCGGTTCGGCTACGACGTCAAGTACGCCTCGCACGCTCTGCGGCTGGCCTACCAGGGCCTGCAACTGCTGACCGAAGGCCGCCTGACCCTCCCCATGCCCGAACCAGAACGGGAACGGGTACTACAGGTCAAACGCGGCGAGATACCAGCCATCGACGACGTCCTGCACGCGATCAGCCATGTACAGGCCCAAATCGAGCACCGGCTGGCCACCGGCGACACCCCGCTACCAGAACAGCCCGACCTCGCCACCATCTCCGACTGGTCCGTCAGCGCCCACCGCCGCCACTGGGGCTGGACCTGACCCACCCGCCGGGGCAAGGACGGACGCCCGCACATGGGCTGGATGTTTGCCTCAAGGACCTGTCCGGCGTCGGCCGGGTGGGTCGGCGAGGTGGAGGGCGATCCGGGGGCAGGCTGCCACGGCCCGGCGGGCGTGCGCGGCCAGCTGCGGGGGTACCGGCAGGTTGCGGGTGGCCGCGCCGGTGCGGGCGATCGGGTAGCCCCAGTCGTCCCGGTCGAGCAACTCGGGCAGCAGCTCGGCGCACAGGCCGTGGCCGTCGCAGGCGGTCCAGTCCAGGTGCAGCACCTGCCGGTCGGGCGGGGTCATCGCGGGTCCTTCCCGGTGCGGGCGGTGCACCATCCGGCGAGGTGGGCCTGCACATCGGCGGCGAAGGTACGCAGTGCGCTGCGCAGCATCCGTACCGATCCGTCCGGGTGGTGGCAGGCGCCGCGGCCGTCGACCAGCCGGGCCAGCCGGTCCAACTCGGCGGGCAGCCCGCGGTCGGGCTCACCCGCGGCCAGCCGGGCAACCGTCCCGGCCAGGGCAGGCAGGCCGTTCAGGCAAGGGCCGCACTGTCGGGCGCTCTGATGCGCGAGGTATTCGAGGATCCGCGCGGACGCGGTCAGCCCGCATTCGTGCGCGCCGAGCACCACGATCACACCGGCGCCGGGCGAGGCGTGCCACGGCGCCAGCGCCTCGCGGGACACCGGCACGCCCAGCCCCGGCGAGGCGGGCAGCCAGGCACCGTGGTAGCCGCCGACAAGCATGGCGCCCGCGTCGGATGCATCCACGCAGGCGAGCGCCAGCAGGTCGCCGAGCGGCACCCCGTACGGCGCCTCAACCACCACCTTGGCCGCTCTGCCGCTCACCGTGGCCAGGAACGTACCCGGCTCCGTCGGCGTACCGACCTGCCGGAACCATCCCGGCCCCCGCCGCGCGATCAGCGCCAGGTGGGCCAGCGTCTCGACGTTCTGCACCAGGGTCGGGCGGCCGTCCAGGCCGGACTCGACGACCAGCCTGGCCTTGTCGCGGGGCAGCGCCGTGCGGCCTTCGATGCGGGCGATCACCGCGGACTCCTCGCCGGCGAGGAACACCGGCGGCGCCTCGACCACCCGCACAGGAACGCGGTCCCACCCGTCCGCCCGCCGGGCGACCAACGCGCGCCGCGCCAGCGCCAGCGGTGGACCCGCCTTCGCGTACAGGTACGCCTCCCGAGCACCGACCGCCTCGGTGGCGAGTTGCAGCCCGTCAAGCACCAGGTGCGGCGCCCAGGTGAGCAGCGACGCATCCTTGGCGCTGGCCGGTTCGCTCTCGGCCGCGTTCGCGACCACCACGGCGCGCTGCCGCGGCGCGACCGCGACCAGCTTGCGCCACGTCGGGAACCCGGCGCCGCCGCGCCCGGTCAGCCCGGACGCCTCGATGTCGGCGAGCAGTGGGCCGACCTCGCCGCGCCACGGCACCGGGCCGTTGCGGCGAAGGTGCACGGCCAGGTCGGTGGTGGCCGCGGACAGCAACCGGCCATGCACCACGGGTACGGAGCCGGCAGGCGGCGACTGCGGCGCGGGCCTGCCCGTCATCGGTGCGAGCCTGCCCGTCATCGGAGCACCTCTCCTCGCCGGGCCGGCACCTGCACCCGCACCCGCACCCGGCTGAACTCGGCGAACGACCCGGAAAGCCGCCAGGCCACCGCGGCCGCGACCGCCGCTGCGCACACCACGCTGAGCCCGAGGAACCACGGCTGGCCGGCGTCGGTGCCGGACTTCAGCCCGTGCAGCAGCGCAACCGGCCAGGCGGCGTACGCGCACCAGTGCACGAGCCGCCACGCCCGCAGGCCCAGCCGGTGCCGCAGCAGGCTGGTGACCACCAGGGCGGCCAGCAGGTCGAGCGCCACGCTGCCCAGTCCGACCCACAGCGGGCGGTACGTCGCGGTGAACGGTACGACCAGGTCGAGCAGCTTCAGGTGTGCGTACGGGTCGAGCAGCAGCAGGCCGACGTGCAGGGCGACCAACGTCACGGCGAGCAGGCTGGCACTGCGGTGCAGGGCGGCGACCGCGAACCGGGGCAGCCCGGGCAGTGGCCGGCCGGAGCGGGTGGCGATGCCGAGGGCGACCACCACGGTCAGCAGGACCAGGGACATGAGTCCGGCGCCGCGCGCGGTGTACCAGAGCACGTCGGTGAGCGTGCTGTCCTTGCTCACGGGCGGCCTCCGCCAGGCCAGCGTGGCGTGCTGAGAACGTCACCGGCGGCGGAGACCAGCCGGGCGGGAACGTCGAGGGCCCGCAGCCAGGACATCGCGGCGTGTCCACGCACCACCCCGGCCGTGGTCAGGGCGTTCGCGTCCACGCAGCGCGGCGCGGCCACGGTGACCGTGCGCCACACCGGGTCGGCCGGCTGGCAGGTCCGCGGGTCGAGCACGTGGTGCAGCCACCGTCCGCCCCGACGCCACTGCCGGCCGGCGGTGCTCGAGGTGGCGATCGCGTGGCCGGTGGGCAGCGTCACGGTGCACGCCGGTTCGCCGGGGCGGTCCTGGACGAGTACCCGCCAGCCGCCGTCCGGGCCGGGGCCCGCGGTGGCGATGTCGCCGCCGAGGCTGACCAGCGCGCCGGTGCCGAGCCGGTCGGCCACCAGCCCGGCACACCGGTCGGCGGCGCGCGCCTTCGCCGTTGCGCCCAGGTCAAGCAGCACGTCCGGCGGTACCGTGAGCCGGTCGCCGTCCAGGTGTACCCGCTGCCAGCCGGGTGCCGGGCGGATCGCCAGCCGCACCGGCCCGCCGCCGGGCGCCACCAGCGCGAAGTCGCGGTCGTAGCCGAGGGCGCGCATCGCGGTGCCGACCGTGGGGTCGACGTCGCCGGCGGTGCTCGCGGCCGCGGCCAACGCGGCAGCGACCAGGTCGGCAAGCAGCGGGCTGATCCGCTGCGGCCGGCCGCCGGACAGGTGCAGGCTGTTGATCTCCGAGTCCGGGCGGAACCGGCTGGCGGCCAGCTCGACCGCGGCCAGCTCGCCGACGACGAGCCGGTGCGCGTCGGCCAGCGCGGCCGGATCGGTGACCACCAGCCGTGCGGTGGTGCTCCAGATCGGCCACTGCACAGTGTCCGGGGCGATGGCCAGCGTCATCACGAACCGCCGGTGTTCGCCTGCGGCGCCTGGCTGGTGCTGCCCAGCGTGGTGCCGTTGCTGGACGAGCTACCACTGTCGCTCGAGCCCGAAGAACCCGAAGAACCTGACGAACCCGAAGAGCCCGAAGAACCCGAAGAACCTGACGAATTCGAAGAACCTGACGAACTCGAAGAACCTGACGAACTCGAAGAATCCGAACCTTGCGAAGCTTCAGAACTCTCTGAAGATCCAGAAGATTCAGAAGATCCAGACGAAGCGGATGATCCAGCAGACCCAGAGGAAGCGGAAGATCCGGAAGAGTCAGAAGATGCGGTGCTGCTCGTACCGGAGGACGTCGTCGAGTCGGCCCGGGCCAGGGCGCCGAACACCACGACGCCGGCCGCCGAAACCACCACGAGGCCCGTCGTCACCGCACCTATGCGCCGCAACCCCTGCTCGCGGATGTCCATCGCGTCTCCCTGCCGTCTCGATCGTGCGTTGTCCCCACCCTTTGCCGCCGGGCTATGTCGCCGGTGTGCCGAACCTGTGCGGGTCCTGTGAGAGGACCAGCCGGCCGCGCACAGGAAACACACAGGAACCACACCGGGTTCGCACAGCGTGCGGGCAGAAGATGCGAGCATGACCACGATGAACGGATCCCGCGGCGCGGCCGCTGCCGAGTTCCGCCGGGCCGACGGGTCGCCCATCCGGGTCCTGGTGGTGGACGACGAGCGCACGCTGACCGAGTTGCTGTCGATGGCCCTGCGGTACGAGGGCTGGGAGGTACGCACGGCGGGGGCGGGCGCCGAGGCGGTGCGGCTGGCTCGTGAGTTCCGCCCCGATGTTGTGGTACTCGACGTGATGCTGCCCGACTTCGACGGCCTGGAGGTGCTGCGCCGGCTGCGGGGCGACGACGCCGACGTGCCGGTGCTGTTCCTCACCGCGAAGGACGCCGTGGAGGAACGGATCGCTGGGCTGACCGCGGGCGGCGACGACTACGTGACCAAGCCGTTCAGCCTCGAGGAGGTGGTGGCGCGGCTGCGTGGCCTGATCCGGCGTACCCACCGGGTGACCGGACGGCGCGAGGCCGAACTGGTGGTCGGCGACCTTGTGCTGGACGAGGACAGCCGTGAGGTACGGCGCGGCGACGAGCCGATCGCGCTGACCGCGACCGAGTTCGAGCTGTTGCGCTACCTGATGCGGAACCCCAGACGGGTGCTCAGCAAGGCGCAGATCCTGGACCGGGTGTGGAACTACGACTTCGGCGGTCAGGCGAACGTGGTCGAGCTGTACATCTCCTACCTGCGCAAGAAGATCGAGGCCGGCCGCCGACCGATGATCCACACCATGCGGGGCGCCGGGTACGTGCTCAAGCCGGCCGAATGACCCACCCGCGATGAGCGCGACCAGGCCGTGGCGGCGCCGGGTCCCGCACCCAGGGTGGTGGCGTGGCCCGGCGGGCTGGACACTGCGTACCCGGCTGCTGGCCGCCATGATCGCGCTGCTGGCCGCGGTGAGCGTCATCATCGGGCTGGTCAGCGTGCTGGCGCTGGACCGCTCGCTGCTCAACCGGGTCGATGACCAGCTCGTCTCCGCCGCGAACCGTTCCCGGCTCGCCGTCGGCCAGCCCCGCCGTGACGATCACCGCTCGGGCGAGCCCGACCACGGCGAGGGGCCGGACTTCCTGTTCGCGCCCGGGCAGGGGGAGGGCACCCTCGGTGCGCAACTGCGCGGCGACGTGACCATCTCCGGGGTGCTCGACCGGGCCGGCTACTCGCGGCCGCTCTCCGGTGATCAGTGCACCGCCCTGCGGGCACTGCCGGCGGACGGGCGGCCGCGCACCGTGGATCTCGGCGGCCAGCTCGGCACCTACCGGCTGCTGGCGGCCGACACGCCCGACGGCGGCGTGATCGTCACCGGGCTGCCGCTGCGCAGCGTCCGCAGCACCGTGTACGGCCTCGCGGCAGTGATCACCGTCGTGGCGGTCCTCGGGCTCGTGCTGGCCGCGCTCGCCGGCGCCGCGGTGATCCGGCTGACGCTCCGGCCGCTGCGCCGGGTCGCCGCTACCGCCGGCCGGGTCGCCGAGCTGCCGCTGGACCGCGGCGAGGTGGCCCTGGCGGTGCGGGTGCCGGACGCGGACACCGACCCACGTACCGAGGTCGGCCAGGTCGGCGCCGCGCTCAACCGGATGCTCGGTCACATCGCGAACGCCCTGTCCGCGCGGCAGGCCAGCGAGGCCCGGGTGCGTAAGTTCGTCGCGGACGCCAGCCACGAACTGCGTACGCCGCTGGCCTCGATCCGCGGGTACGCCGAACTCACCCGGCGCAACCGCGGCCAGGTGCCGGCCGAGGTGGCGCATGCGTTGGGCCGGGTCGAGTCGGAGGCGGTGCGGATGACCGACCTGGTCGAGGACCTGCTGCTGCTGGCCCGGCTGGACTCCGGCCGCCCGGTGGAACGCCAACCGGTGGACCTGTCCGCGATCGTGGTGGACGCGGTCAGCGACGCGCACGCCGCCGGGCCGGGACACCGCTGGCAGCTCGACCTGCCCGGGGAGCCGGTGACGGTGACCGGCGACCAGGGGCGGCTGCACCAGGTGGTGGCCAACCTGCTGGCCAACACAAGGCAGCACACCCCGGCGGGCACCGTGGTCACGGTGAGCCTCGCCGCCGGTGACGAGGTGGTGCTGCGGGTCGCCGACAACGGCCCCGGGATCCCGCTCGAACTGCAGCCCGAGGTGTTCGAGCGGTTCACCCGGGCGGACACCTCCCGGTCCCGCGCCTCGGGCAGCACCGGACTCGGGCTGGCCATCGTGGCGGCCGTGGTCGAGGCGCACCGCGGCACCGTCGAGGTGGACAGCGCGCCAGGCCACACCGCGTTCACCATCCGGCTGCCGCGCGAGCACTGACCGGCGCCGGGCTGCCGGCCGGGCGCCGCGGGACCGCGGTCCGTGGCGCATGGCGTTGCCCGGCACACCCTCCAGAGCGGATCGTCAGCGGAACTCGGGGCGGCGCCGGTCGGGCCGCGACTGGACGGAGACGCTGGTCGCCGCGGTGTGAACAGCCGGCGCGATGCCGATCCCCGGCAGCAACGGTGGGCCGACCACCGGCAGGACGAGCCGGCTCTGCGCGAGGTCGACCGTCACGGTGGCCCCGGTCGGGCTCGGGCTCGTGTACTCGTTGTCCGACTGTGTGAGCACCAGGCCGAGCACGTGGCCGGCCGCGATGGTCGCGTCGTAGGCGTCCACCGGCACGGTGATGTCGTACCACTGGCCCGGCTGCAGCGGCGTCAGCCGGGTCAGCGACTGGTAATGCGCCGCGTCCTGCCAGCCCCGGGTGAGGATGTAGGTGTCGCTGGTGACGAAGTCCTCGGCGGTGTCGAAGTAGCAGGCGTCGTCGGCGGCGGTCGACTCACCCCAGCAGGACTCGGTGTCCAGAGTGGAGATGCCGGCACCGTGGGAGAAGTAGTCCACCCGGCGCTGGGTGCCGTAGTCGACGAGCCGTACGGACAGCTCGGTGGTGGGCCGGTCCACCTGCACCCGCAGCCGGACGCTGGGCGAGCCGGAGAAGTGCAGGCTGTGGGTGAGCGCTCCGGACAGGAACACCAGCCGGCTGGGTTTCGCCGTGGTCGGGTCGGCCACCGCGTCGGCCTCGACCTGGTCGAAGTCGTCGGTGAACGACCGCACCCCGCTGCCCGGCCAGGTGCCGAGCGTGCCGGTCGTACCGTCGCCGTTGCCGAAGTACACCGAAGCCTGGCGCGCGCCGTCGGCCGGCCACCGCGGCTGGGGGGTCCACCGGCCGTTGCTCCGCTCGACCTGTGCCTGCGGCTCGTCCATCACCCCGTTGCGCAGCCCTTGCAGCCAGTAGTCGAACCAGCGGTGCAGCGCGGCGACCCACTCGGCCCGGCGGAAGTCGAACGGATCGACGTGGCCCTGCTGCGACAGCCAGATGTGCCGGGGCACGCCGCGCGTGGCCAGCTCGTCCCACCAGGTCGCGAACTGGTTGGTGGTGACGTTCAGGTCGTTCAGCCCGTGCACGACGAACACGCTGGCGCGCACGTTGTCCACCGACAGCCGGTAGTTGCGCTCGGCCCAGAACTGGTTGAAGTTCGCGGTGGCGTCGTCGCTGGCCTCCTGGGCGGCGGCGTACTCCTCGTCGCAGGTGCCGCTCTGCCGGCCGCTGACAACCTGGGCCAGGAAGCCGACGTAGCCGGGCGCGCGGATCACCCCGTTGAAGCGGGTGTAGTCGTACCAGCTCGAGATGCCGGCGATCGGCACGATGGTGGCCAGCCCGGCCACCCCGGTCGCGGCGACGCCGTTGGCGATGGTGCCGTCCCAGGACTTGCCGATCATGCCGACCCGGCCGGTGGTCCACGACGCGACCGCGGGCGAGCCGTCGGCGTTGAAGCCGCGGGCGCGCCCGTTCAGCCAGTCGATGACCGCCTTGGTGCCCAGGATCTCGGCGCGACCACCCACGTCGCCGCAGCCGAGCGAGCGCGCCGTGCCGGTCAGGTCCACCGCGGCGAACGCGTACCCGCGCGGCACGAAGTAGTTGTCGTAGAACAGCGGCATCTTGGTGACCGTGCCGTCGGCGGCGTACTCCTTGGTCTCGCCCTCGTTGCCGCGGCCGCAGCACTGGTAGTACGGCGAGGACTCCAGGATCACCGGCACCCTGACCCCGGCCGCGGCCGCCTCACGCGGGCGGACCAGGTCGACCACGATCCGGTCGAGCGCCCCGTCGTGGTCGCTGTCCAGCGGCGCCTCCACCCAGACGCTCTCCCGGATCGCGTCCGCATAGGAGTACGCCGGGACGGTCTCGGTGCCGCGGATGTGTGACGCGACCGGGGTCGCCTGCGCGGCGTCGGCCGGGCCGGCCAGCGGCGCCGCCCCGATCGCGACCACGACCGCTCCGACGCCAACGGAGATCAGCCGTCGGACCTGCCCGCCTCGCAACACCGTTGACATCCGCGCCACCCTCACGCCGGGAACCGCAACGATTCGCACCCTAGGTCCCGGTACCGACAAAACTCGAGAGTGGGCGGCGCAGTCGATGCCGACTCGTGACCCCAGGCTCATGATTCGCCGATGTCTTCGTACCAAAGGGCAGGGTCGGCGGCGATGAAGTCGGTCATCAGCGCCACGCAGGTCGGGTCGTCGAGCAGTACGACCTGCACGCCGTGTTCGGCCAGCCAGTCGTGCCCGCCGTGGAACGTGCGCGCCTCGCCGACAACCACCCGGGAGATGCCGAACTGGCGGACCAGCCCGCTGCAGTACCAGCACGGGGAGAGCGTGGTCACCATGGTGGTGCCGCGGTAGCTGCGCTGGCGGCCGGCGTCCCGGAACGCGGCCGTCTCGGCGTGCATCGACGGGTCGCCGTCCTGCACCCGGCGGTTGTGCCCGCGGCCGAGCAGCGCGCCGTCCGGGCCGAACAGCACGGCCCCGATCGGGATGCCGCCCTCCGCCAGGCCCGCCCGCGCCTGCGCCACCGCGGCGGCCAGCATCTCCTCCTCGGTCAGCGGGGCGCCGGGAGGCGGGACGGCGGGCGGGGGAGCGGCGGGCAGCGGAGCGGGGGGACTGCTGAGCCGGCCGTACCGCTGGAGTGCGGCGTCGAGGCCCGCCGCGGTGAGCCGCCCGTACAGGCGGAAGCGGGCCAGGCCGCCGTCCGGCACGATGTCCAGCCGCACGTGCGTGACCGGGCGGTCCGTGGCCAGCCGGAACCGGTGCGGCGTGTCCGGCTGCAGCCGGGCGGCCGGCAGCAGCGGGAACCACTCGTCGGGGTCGCGGGTGGCGTCCGAGCCGGACAGGATCGCGTGGTCCGGCGCGTTGCCGCGGAAGTACGTGGTGTCCAGTTCGGCGACCACCGGCACGGCGTGGCCGGCGAGCCGCACGACCGCCCAGTCGTTGCCGCCGCCGCGCCGCCGCGCGGTCTCCCAGCCGTCGCTCATCCGCCGCGCCAGCCCGGGCCGCAGCAGGTTGCCCGGCGGGGAGTAGAAGCTGTCGCTGCACGCCACGACCGCCCCGCCGTTCACGGTGGCGGCCAGGTCCAGCGGCAGCCCGGCCCACTCCTGCGGATCGGGTACCGGCTCGCCGTGCAGCCGCAGGCGGGCCACCCCGCCGTCGGGATGGATCTCCAGCCGTACGTGGGTGAACCGCCGCTGCACCGCGACCTCGAAGGCGTTGGCGGTGCCGCCCGCGAGCGGGCTCGACGGCACCAGCTCCACCCACTCGGCCGCGTCAAGCTCCGCCGGCGCAGGGTAGCCGTCGATGGCGGCGCCCAGCACCACGCACCGCTCCGGGTAGTTGCCGAGGAAGAACGCGGTGTCCACCACCACGCCGCGGACCACGCCGGGTGCGCCGAGCCGGACCACCGCCCAGTCGTGCCCCGGTGCGCCCCGCCGCCGCCGGGTCTCCCAGCCGTCGTACACCTGCCCCTTCGCGGTGAACGTGTGCGGCGTGAACGCCGGGGGCTCCGGCGTGACGAGGTTCTCCTTGTCGGCGAAGAACTCGTCGCTGGCGGCCACCACGCTGCCGCCCAGGGCGCGGCTGGCCAGGTCCGGCAGGGCGGTCCAGTCGCTCACCACGCCTCCCGCCGCAGCAGTCGCCCGCGCGGCTCGGCGCCGACAACCGTGCCGCGCAGCCAGGTGCGGCGCACCACCCCGGCCAGCCGCCGGCCCGCGTACGGCGTGACCGGGTGCCGGTGCAGCAGCGCGGCCGGGTCCACGGTGAACTCCTCGTCGGCCGCGAACGCGACCAGATCGGCGGCGCTGCCGACCTCGATCCGGCCCTTGCCGGCCAGGCCGACCAGCCGGGCCGGCGCGTCGGCCATCCAGCCGACCACGTCCGACAGCGGTACGCCGCGCTGCCGGGCGGCCGTCCACACCAGCGGCAGCCCGAGTTGCAGCGAGGCGATACCGCCCCAGGCCGAGGCGAAGTCGCCAGCCTTCAGCTGCGCGGGGCACGGCGAGTGGTCGGACACCACGCAGCTCACCGTGCCGTCGGCGAGCGCCTGCCAGAGCCGGTCGGCGTTGGCCCGGCCGCGGATCGGCGGGCAGCACTTGTACTCGGTGGCGCCGTCGGGGACGTCCTCGGCGGCCAGCGTCAGGTAGTGCGGGCAGGTCTCGGCGGTGACCGGCGCGCCACCGGCCCGCGCCGCCGCGAGGTGCGGCACCGCGCCGGCCGAGGACAGGTGCAGCACGTGCACCCGGGCATCGGCCAGCACCGCCAACCCGGCCAGCCGGGCCACCGCACTGTCCTCTGTCGACGGTGGTCGGCTGGCCACGAAGTCGGCGTACCGCGGGCTGGCCGGGGTGACCCCCAGCCGGTCGCCGTCCTCGGCGTGCACCACCAGCAGCGCACCCAGGTCGTGCAGCACCTCCAGCACCTGTTCCAGCTCCGGCCACGCCAGCGGCGGGAACTCGTCCACCCCGGACGGTGCCAGGAAGCACTTGAATCCGAACACTCCCGCCTCGTGTAGCCCGCGCAGCTCCGCCAGGTTGCCCGGCACGGCGCCACCCCAGAACCCCACGTCGACGAAGCACTGCCCGGTGGCGGCCTTCCGCTTCACCTCCAGTGCGGCGATGTCCACAGTGGACGGGATGCTGTTCAGCGGCATGTCCACGATGGTGGTCACCCCGCCGGCCGCCGCCGCCGCGGTGGCCGTGGCAAAGCCCTCCCAACTGGTCCGCCCAGGCTCGTTGACGTGGACATGGGTATCCACCAGCCCGGGCAGCACCGCGATCCCGCCCAGGTCTTCCTCCACCCCGGCATCCAGGGCGGCGCCGCGGTCCGCCACCGCCGCGATCTGTCCACCGTGGACGGCCACCGCCGCGGGCCGCTCGCCGCCCGGCAGCAGCACCCGGTCCGATCGCAGCACCAGGTCGTAGTCAGCCACCGGCGCGCTCCAGGTAGGCGCGCCAGTCGCCGAGCTCGGAGATGTCGGCCAGCTCCGCGGTGCCCTCGAACGGCCGCCGCAGCACCATGCCCAGGCTGGCCGTGCCGTCGTCCAGCTCGATCACGCTCAGCTCCAGCTCGGGCGGCTCGGCCGGCAGCAGGTGGTCGCGGAGCACCTCCAGCGGGAGCTCGTACACCTCGCCGGCCACGCTGTGCTCGCCGTCCGGGGCCATCGCGGGGTACCGGTCGCCGACGGAGTAGAAGCGGTACTTCGCCGCCGTGCGGGCCGGCCGCACCAGGACCGCGCCCTGCAACCTGGGATGCAGTGGCCCACCCCGCATCCCCCCGCCGTTCAGGAACATCAGCGGCACGTGTGCCTCCTCGAACGCCGAATCGAGCCCGGCGGGACCACCCTAACGGCCGGACCGGCCCGCGATCCCGGTTCCGACCCCGGGGGAACGGCCCCGGGGTCGCGACGCAAAGATCCGCGGTAGGCTACGGTGCGCACACACTTGGGGGCGTTACGTGAGCATCGGGGGCGGTGGCCCACCGCCGGTGCCGTGAACTAGCGAGGGGATCGCATGCACCCGCACGCTGGGCAGCCGGCCGCGCACGACATCGCCGGTCAACCTTGGCGCACATCGGCCGACACCATGCTCCGGCGCGACGACACCACACGGTACCTGTGCGCCGCCGCGCACCTCAGCTCCGACTTCGCCGACCAGGCGATCCGGGAGTACCTGTTGGAGCCGACCCGCCCGATGCCGCCCTCGCCCGGAGTCGATACCGCGGCGGTGCTGAACGAGGCGATCGCCGGCCGGGTCCGGCGGATGCTGCGGGACGGGGCGGTGGTGCTGCTTGCCGTGCCGGTGGTGTTCACCGCGCCGCTGACCTGGCTGCTGGTGTGGGTCGCGGTGGCCGCCGGCCTCTCGGTCGCCACTGCCAACGCGCGCCAGAAGCGCGAGCGAGGCGATGAGACCGTACCGGCGGAGGGCGCCCTGCAGCGCAAGCTCGCGGCGGCCGCCGCCGGCTTCGCCATCCTGATCCTGGTCGCCATCTACGTCGGCAGGCGGGTCAACGGGCCCGACGACACCCGCGACCTCGGCTTCGACGTGCCAGCCCCTGACCACATGGTGCGGAACGTGTTCGCGCTCCTGCTGGTGCTGGCCATCGCCGCGGTGCTGACCGCGGACCGGGTCGCGGTGTGGAAGGCGCTGACGGCGCGGTTCCGCCGCGTGGGCGGCTCCGGGTACGACACCGGCCCGCGGCACATCCACAACTACGCCCCGAGCCGGCAGAACGAGCAGGTGGCGCGGGTCCGCCAGGCGCAGCGGCAGCACGCGGACCGGCGGTGGGAGCATCCGGACGGCGGGCCGGACGTCCCGCTCACCGTGTACCGGGGGTACTCTCCGTTCGTCGGCGCGGGGGTCGAGGTGAGGCCGTGGTCCACCGCGACCTCCCTGATCCCGCTGCCGGAAGGCCCCGAGCACGCCCTGCCCGGCGAGGCCGGCGCCCAGCCCCCGATCCCGGCCAGCCGGTCGGGCGACGAGCCGCGCGGGCTGAGCACCACGGCGCTGTACGACCGGGTGCGGGCCGAGATCACCGAGCTGATCCGGTCCACCCCACTGACCCCGAGCGCGCGGCTGCGGGACCTGACGGTGTCCGGCGAGGTGATCGCCTCGGCGGAGGAGCTCCTCGACCACCGGGAGGACCCGAGCGCCAGGCTGTTCCTGCCTTCCCTGGACGGCCCGCCGAGCCGCTGGCTACCCGCGGACGAGGCCGCTCGGCTGCGCGCCGACCCCAAGGAGTGGGCCCGGTACTACCAGTGCCTGCGGGTGGAGACCTGGGACCGGGAGCTGGTGGTGTCGGTCTTCCTGCACCTGGCCGTGGACCACAGCACGCTGTACGTGGAGTGGACGCCCTGCCTGCTGATGCCCATCCAGCGCCCGTTCCGGGCGATCGACAACCTTTCCAGCAGCCAGCTGGTCCCGGTCTGGCAGGGCCTGGTGCGGCTGCTGCAGTTGCCGGCCAGCCTGCCCGGCCGGGTCCTGCACCTGTCGAGGTGGCTGCGGCCGCTGCCGGTGGAGCGCGGGGTGAGCAACCCGGCCCGGTACGGCTCACTGCGCAGCATCCGCGAGCTGGCCGCGGACGGGGACGTGCACAACTACCTGCAGCGCGCCGACGTGGACCGGTACCTGAAGATCCTGGAGAGCAGGTTCGTGCTGGTGATCAGCCGGATCCTGCGCGAGTTCGGGTACTCCTCGCTGGAGTTCGACCGGCAGGCCGCCGCGGTCGTGACCAACAACGTGTTCGTCGAGAGCAACTTCAACGCGCCGGTGGTGACCGGTGGCCGCGTCGGTGGCAACGTGACCAGCAGCGGGGCGATGACAGTACCGGCGCCCGCCGCCCGCCCGACCCGGCAAGGATGAGGCCATGCCCACCAGCAAGGGAGATCACTTCTCCGGCAACTTCAACGCCCCGGTGGTCACCGGGGGCCGTATCGACGGCGACGTGAGCAGCCACGGCGACATGTACGTCCAGGCCCCCGCCGGCGTCGCCGACCTGCTCGCCCTGCTGGCCGAGCTGCGCGCCCAGGTGGCGAGCGCCGAGCCTGCGGTACCGAAGAAGGATGTCGTGCTCGACAACCTCGACGACCTGACCGCGGACACCCGGGCCCGGCAGCAGGACCAGCCGGTCCAGCCCACCGTGGCGCGCAGCCGGTGGGAGAAGATCAGGTCCCTGCTGACCGGCGCCACCCAGGTGACCGCCGACCTGGCCACGATCGGGCAGAGCGTGGCCCAGGTATTCGGTCACGGCTGACCGCTCGCCGCCACGATGTGCTCGGGGCGGACCGGTATGCGGTTCAGCGGTCGGCCGGTGGCGGCCCGGATGGCGGCCACGATGGCCGGCGTGGAGGAGATCGTGGGCGGCTCGCCGACGCCGCGCAGTCCGTACGGCGCGTGCGGGTCGGCCAGTTCTAGCACGTCGACCCGCATCGGCGGCATGTCGAGGATCGTCGGGATGAGGTAGTCGGTGAACGACGGGTTGCGGATCTGCCCGTCCAGCACCTGGATCTCCTCCATCACGGCCAGCCCGAGGCCCTGCGCGCTGCCGCCGTGGATCTGGCCGACCACCGCCTGCGGGTTCAGCGCCCGCCCGACGTCCTGCGCGCAGGCCAGCTCGACCACCCGCACCAGGCCGAGCTCGGTGTCCACATCGACCACCGCGCGGTGCGCGGCGAACGCGTACTGCACGTGCGCGTTGCCCTGCCCGTTGACCGGATCCAGCGGCGACGTCGGCCGGTGCCGCCACTCCACGGTGCGCTCGATAGCCCCGTCGCCGAGCAGCGCGGCCAGCTCGGCGGGCGAGAGCGTGCGGCTGTCCCGGCCGGCGCGCCGGTCCAGCTCGGCCCGCACCGCCTCGCAGGCCGCCCTGACCGCGCCGCCGGTCATGTAGCTCTGCCGCGATGCCGAGCTCGACCCGGCGCTGCCCACCGCCGTGTCGGCCGGCAGCACGCTCACCCGCCACACCCCCAGCTCGGTCCGGGCGATCTGCGCCTGCAGCGTCACCAGGCCCTGGCCCACCTCGGCCGCGGCCGTGTGCACCTCGACCGCCGGCTCGCCGGCGATGGCCGCCAGCCGTACCCGCGCGGTGGAGTAGTCGTCGAACCCTTCGGAGAAACCGACGTTCTTGATGCCGACCCCGTACCCGATGCCGCGCCGCACGCCCTCGCCATGGGTGGTGTTGGAGACCCCGCCGGGCATGGTGCGCAGGTCGACCTCGCCGCCCGCAACTGCCGGCGGTGGCAGCGGCGCGTCCCGCACCCGGCGCAGCAGCTCGGCCACCGGGGCGGCGGAGTCCACCCGTTGGCCCGTCGGCAGGACAGAGCCCTCGTGCATCGCGTTGCGCAGGCGCAGCTCCACCGGATCCAGGCCGAGCGCGTCGGCGAGTCTGTCCATCTGGGACTCGTACCCGAACGCCGCCTGCACGGCGCCGAACCCGCGCATCGCGCCGCAGGGCGGGTTGTTGGTGTAGACGCCGTAGCAGTCCATCGCCGCGTTCGGCACCTGGTACGGGCCGATGCCGAGGCTGCCGGCGTTGCCGGTGACAGCGGCCGTGGTGGAGGCGTACGCGCCGCCGTCCAGCACGATGCGCGCCCGCACGAAGACCAGCCGGCCGTCGCGGTCCGCGCCGTGCTCGTACCGCATCACGGCCGGGTGCCGGTGCACGTGGCCGTAGAAGGACTCCTCCCGGCCGTACACGATCTTCACCGGCTTGCCGGTGTGCAGCGCGAGCAGGCAGGCGTGGATCTGCATGGACAGGTCCTCGCGGGCGCCGAACGCGCCGCCGACCCCGGCCAGGGTGAGCCGCACCTTGTCTGCCGGCAGGCCGAGCGCGCGGGCGATCTGGTCACGGTCCACGTGCAGCCACTGGGTGGCCACGTACAGGTCGACGCCCCCGTCCTCGGCCGGCACGGCCATCCCCGACTCCGGGCCGAGGAACGCCTGGTCCTGCATGCCGACGTGATACTCCCCGGTGACCACCACGTCCGCGGTGGCGGCGTCCGGGTCGCCGTGCCGGATCCGCAGGTGCCGGACCAGGTTGCCGCCCGGGTGCAGCCTCGGGGCGCCGTCGGCCAGCGCGGCCTCGGGATCGGTGAGGGGCTGGCGCACGTCGTAGTCCACCGCTATCCGGGCGGCCGCGCGGCGCGCCGTCTCGGGATGGTCGGCACCCACCACGGCCACCGGCTCGCCGGCGTACCGGACCACGTCGTCGGCCAGGACCGGCTGGTCGGCGTGCTCGAGGCCAAAGCGGTTCTCGCCGGGCACGTCGGAGTGGGTGAGGACCGCGTACACGCCCGGCACCTTGAGCGCCGCGCCGATGTCGAGGGAGCGGATCCGGGCGTACGGGTGCGGGCTGCGCAGGGTGGCGCCCCAGAGCATGTCGTCGGCCCACATGTCGGAGGAGTAGGCGAACTCGCCGCGCACCTTGAGCACGCCGTCCGGCCGGACCGCGCTCTGTCCGACACCATCGGCGACGGCGGTCTGCGGCGGCGCGCTCACCGGCCGCGGTCCCGTCCGGGTCCGGCTGTGGTCGTCGCGGCGCAGTGGCGGCCGCGACCGTGCAGAATCGGCGATGATCACGGGGTCCGTCCCTTCAGCCGGCGGACGGCGGCGCGCAGGTCGGCGGCCAGCGTGGCCTCGTCGGCGGTGCGCAGCTCCGCGTCCTCGACCACCGCGGCGCCGCCGACCAGGAGCAGCGCCAGTGGCGGCACCGGCCCGAAGACCAGTGCCGCCACGGGGTCGTCGATGCCGGCGTGGTCCAGTGTGGACAGTCGCCATACCGCGATGTCGGCGAGCAGGCCCGGCCGCAGCGAGCCGATCTCCGAGGTCCGGCCGAGGCAGGCCGCGCCGCCCGCGGTGGCCAGCCACAGCGCCTGCCGGGCGGTCAGCGCGTCCGCGCCGCCGGCCAGCCGGGCAAGGTACGCCGCCTGCCGCAGTTCCACCGCGAGCCCACCGTCCTCATTGGACGCCCCGCCGTCCACACCGAGCCCCACCGGGGCGCCGGCCTCCAGCAGCGCCTTCACCGGCGCGATCCCGGAGCCGAGCCGGCCGTTGGAGGTGGGGCAGTGCGCGACGCCGGTGCCGGTGGTGCCGAGCCGGGACACCTCGGCGGGTGACAGGTGTACGCCGTGCGCCAGCCACACGTCGCCGCCCAACCAGCCGGTCCGCTCGGCGTACTCCACCGGCGTGCAGCCGAACTCCGCCTGGCACTGCTTCTCCTCCTCGATCGTCTCGGCCAGGTGGGTGTGCAGCCGGGTGCCGGTGTGCCGGGCCAGTTCGGCGGCCCGGGTCATCAGCTCCGGGCTGACCGTGAACGGCGAGCACGGCCCGACCGCCACCCGCACCATCGACTCGAACCCGGGGTCATGGTGGGTGGTGATGGCCTCGGCGGTGCCGGCCAGCGCGCCGTCGAGGCTCTCGACCAGCGAGTCCGGGGGCAGCCCGCCGGCCGGGCGGCCGCGGTCCATCGAGCCACGCACCGCGTGCAGCCGGGTGCCGATCCGGGCGGCGGCGTCCACCACCGCACCGAAAACGTCGCCGCCGTCGCGGGGGAACACGTAGTGGTGGTCGGCGGCGGTGGTGCAGCCGGTGCGGGCCAGCCTGGCCAGCCCGGCCGCGGCCGCCGCGCCGACGATCTCCTCGTCCAGCCCTGCCCAGACCGGGTACAGCTCGACCAGCCAGCCGAACAGGTCGCAGTTCTGCGCCAGCCCCCGGGTGGCCCACTGGTACAGGTGGTGGTGGGTGTTGACCAACCCCGGGGTGACCAGGCAGCCGCGCGCGTCGACGTGGCGGTCCGCCGGCCCGGTGGGCGCGGGACCGGCGCCCACATCGGCGATCCGGCCCTCCTCCACCACCACGTACCCGGTGTCGTACTCGGTGCTCTGCTCGTCCACAGTGGACACGGCGGCGCCGTCGATGACGATCCTCACCATGCATCACCGTCCGCTGGCGCCGCGGGCGCAGAATTGGACACGGTGGACGCGGCCAGCCGCACCGCGTCGAGGATCTTCTCGTACCCGGTGCAGCGGCACAGGTTGCCGGCCAGCGCCTCGCGGATCTCCGCGTCCGACGGATGCGGTTGACGGCGCAGCAGGTCGTGGGTTGCCACGATGAGGCCGGGTGTGCAGAACCCGCACTGCACCGCGCCGGTGGCCAGGTAAGCCTGCTGCACCGGGTCGAGCCCGGCACCGGTGGCCAGCCCTTCCACGGTGCGCACGGTCCGGCCCTCCGCCTGGCCGGCGGCGACCAGGCAGGCGCACACCGCGACGTCGTCCAGGTAAACCGTGCAGGAGCCGCATTCGCCCTGCTCGCAGGCGTTCTTCGAGCCGGGCAGGCCGAGCCGCTCGCGCAGCACGTACAGCAGGCTCTCGCCCTCCCAGACGTCGTCCGCGGCGTGCGGCTCGCCGTTCACCGTCATGCTGATTCTCATTGCTCGGCTCCGCGCTCGTTCCGCACATGCACCCCACGAGAACGCTCCGCGGGCTCCTCGTCGTCGCCGGGACCCCGCCGTGTGGGCCTCATTCTGGCCCGGGCGTCAACGTCAACCCGCAGGGCGGCGCCGAGCTGCTCTCTCGCCGTCGCTTCGCCGGCCCTCATGCCGACCACCTCCCCGTGCGGTAGTCCTCCCAGGCCCACGACAGAGTGCGGCGGGCGAGCACGGCCAGGGCGTGCCGGCGGTACGCCGCGGTGCCGCGGACGTCGTCGATCGGCCGCGCGGCGCTGCCGACCAGTTCGCCGAACCGGCGCAGCACCGGCTCCGGCAGCGGCTCCCGCGACTGCCAGCGGCCGGCCAGCTCCGCGGCGGCGAAATCCTCGGCCTCGGCGGCGCGCAGCGGGGTGGGCCCGGCCGACCCGATGCCGGTGCCGACGGTGCCGACGGTGCCGACGGTGCCGACGGTGCCGACGGTGCCGACGGAGCCGACGGAGCCGACGGAGCCGACAGTGCTGACGGTGCTGACGGTGCCCGGTCCCGGGTGCAGCGCGACCGAGAATGAGCACACCGCGATCACCATTGCGTTGCGGGTGCCGACCTTGGCGAACTGCTGCGGGCCGGTTGCCGCCGGCGTCAGCACCGCGATGACCAGTTCGTCGGGGGCGAGCGCGTTCCGCTTGGGGCCGGTGAAGAACTCGCCGACCGGTACGGTGCGTACCCCCCGCACCGACGCGACCTCGACATCCGCCGCGGTGGCCAGCAGCGGCGGGTGGGCGTCGCCGGCCGGGGAGGCGGAGCCGAGGTTGCCGCCGACGGTGCCGCGGTTGCGGATCTGCGGCGACCCGACCGTGCGGGACGCCATCGCCAGCCCTGGCAGCCGATCGGACAGCTCGGCGATGATCCGCGCGTACGACACCCCGGCGCCGAGCCGGACCCGACCGTCCACTGTGGACCACCGCGCCAGCTCGTCCACCGGGGTCAGGTCGAGCAGCACACCGGGCCGGCGGCGGTCGAAGTTCAGCTCCACCATCACGTCGGTGCCGCCGGCGATGGGCACCGCGTCGGGGTTTTCCGCCTTCGCGGCCAGCGCCTCGTCCAGCGTCGCCGCCCGGATGAACTCCACGGCTACCACCAGGCCAGGCCGGCGGGCGGCGCGTCGTCGCGGAGCACGGTGCCCTCGATGAGGCCGTACGGGCGGTCCGCGGCGAAGAACACCTCGCCAGGGTTGTCCAGGCCGAACGGGGCGAGGTCGACGAGGAAGTGGTGCCTGTTCGGCAGCGACAGCCGGACCTCGACGACCTCGGGCCGGTGGTCCAGCACCCGTTGGCCCATCGCGTAGAGCGTCTGCTGCAGCGATTTGCTGTCGGTGTCGGCGAACGCCTCGAGCAGGTTGCGGACCGACTCCCGGTGCGAGTTCGCCCAGTCGCCGGTCCGGTCGCCGGCCGTGTCGGTGGCATGCCGCCAGCGGGCGGTCAGCGCGGTGGCCAGGATCCGGTCCGCGGCCTCGGGCAGCGTGGTGTACGGATCCCTGACGTAGCCGGCGAAGGAGGAGCCGGTGGTGTTCAGCACCACCAGGTCGGTCACCCCGGACACCACCTGCGCGGTGCTGCCGTCGTAGGTGGCGGTGGCCGTGCGGGTGCCGGCGGTGCGGACGAACGAGTGCGGCGCGGTGCCGCCGTCCAGCCCGATCCGGTCCCAGCCGTACTGCTCGATACCCACCCGGGCGCGGCCGATCGCCGGCTGCGAGTCCACGAAGTGCCGCGCCAGCCGCAGCGCGAAGTCCTCGATCTCGCCGACCCCGTCGCGGGCGAAGGCGAACACCGCGTTCTTCTGCGAGTCGGTGGGCAGCACTCCGGTGTTGTCGCCGGTCAGGTGGGTCGCGGCCAGGTCGCCGGAGAGCGTGGTGGTCACCGACAGGTCGGTGATCCGGTGCCGCCCGCCGGTCCGGTCGATGCGCACCAGCCGGGTCTCCGCCTTCCCGTACTGGTTGTCGCCGAGTACGACGGCCATCAGCTCCCCCTGTACGTCGAGTACGCGAACGGGCTGAGCAGTACCGGCACGTGGTACCGCTGCCCGGCGTCGCCGATCCGGAAGGTGACCACCACCTCGGGGTAGAACGCGTCGGGACCGAGATATGTCCCGGTGTCGAAGACCAGGCGGTGTACACCCGGGGCGGCCGGCCAGCCGGCGAGCCGGCCGTCGGCGTCGGTCTGCCCGTCGGCCACCGCCCGCCAGCCGTCGCCGTCGCGGCGTTCCAGCCGGACCGGCACGCCCGCCGCCGGGCGCCCCCGGGCGGCGTCCAGCACATGCGTGGAGATGCTCACCCGCTCACCCCTGCCAACGCCCCCGTTCGCCCTGCCGCCCGGAGTCCCTGCCGCCCGGAGTCCCTGCCGCCCAGGGTCCCGGCCGCCCAGGGTCCCGGCCAGGGTCCCGGCCGCCCAGGGTCCCGGCCGCCCAGGGTCCCGGCCGCCCAGGGTCCCGGCCGCCCAGGGTCCCGGCCGCCCAGGGTCCCGGCCGCCCAGGGTCCCGGCCGCCCAGGGTCCCGGCTGCCCAAGTCTCGGCCGTCCCCTTCTCGTCCGGCCAATCCCGGCCGCCTACGTCTCGGCCGGCCACGTCACTGGGCCACCAGCCTGGCCAGCCGGAGCCGGACGATCTTCGCTAGCTCGCCGCGGACCACGGCGCGCTCGGCATTCGCGTCGTTGCCGAGCCGCCCCTGCAGCGCGGCCAGGATCTCCTCCGCCGGCCGCCCGGTGGCGCAGATCAGGAACACGTGGCCGAACCGCTGCTCGTACTCGACGTTCCCGGCGGTGAGCGCGGCCCGCAGGTCGGCGTCACCGGTGGCCGCCGCGGACTGCTCCCGCCGCGACCAGTCCGCCTCCCGGCCGGCCCCTTCCGCCCGCGCCCCGATCCGCGGGTGGCTGGCCAGCGCCTCATCGACGTCGCCCCAGTCCAGCGCGTCCAGCGCCGCATCCGACACGGCCGTCAGCGCGCCCAGGTCCGCGTACGGCCGCCCGGCCGCCACCGTGGCCGCCCACCGCCGGGACGCGCAGCAGGCCAGCAGCTCACGCTCGGCCTCCTCCGGCGCCGCAACGTTCAGCTCCGCCAACTCCCCGATCGCGACCACCCCCGACCCGTCGATGGACGCTCTAAGTAGACACGACGTACCACATCCTGTCTGTGATCGTCGCCGGCTTGCCACGGCGCGGACCGCGGAAACCCGGCGATGATCACCTGGCCCGGTGGACGACGCCCCTGCCCGTGGCATTCGCCGCCCACGGCAACCAATGCTCTACGGCGACCACTGTGATCGTCGCGCTGTTGCAGCGGCCCGCGCCGTCAGAACTGCGCGATGATCACAGGGTGAGCGGCATCCGGATGACCGGAGGGCGGTTGGGGGCTATGGCTGAGCTATGCCGCGGTGACCGCGCGGTGCAGTTGCTCGCGGAAGTCGCGCACGGCGGGGCGTCGCGGTACGGCTCCGAGGCGGTGAGCAGCTCACTGAGGCGGGACCGCACCCTGACAGAGGAGGACACCTGGACGGCCAGGGCCATGGCGGCGGCGCCGTCGGCGGCGGCCTGGACCGGCTCACCCAGCAGGAAGCGGGACCGGGCCAGGTTCACCTGGTCGAACACCCCGGATCTGGCAAAGCGCTTGTCGCGACCGGCAACCGCGTGCAGTGCATGCCGCTCGGCTCCTGCCGCGTGGCCCGGATCGTCCGCCGCGAGGTCCAGAAGGCACTCGGCGGCGACACCGGCCAGCTCGGCGCCGCGAGCGTCGTAGAAGTACGGGAAATAGCCGACGACCGCCGGATTGCGGTCGTCGTCGGTGGCCGTCGCGCGGAGGTCGAATGAGAGGCCCAGTGCACTCCTGGTCTCGGCGAGGTATGACGGACCCATTGCGGCGAGCAGCCGCGCCTTGATTGGCGCCGACGGATCAGCCCGGTAGTTACCGAGCTGATCGACCTCGACCGAGCCTGAACAGCGCGAAGCCCGGCCGCCGACCGTCCGGATGGGGACCGGGCTCACTTTCTCCGCCTACGGGCCGAAGACGTGTACGAGTATTCCAGGAGAGGCCCCGCGGGAAGCAAGAGATCTACGTTGAGAGCGTCCCGCGCCCGCCGGGGATGGTCAGGGCTGCCAGAATGGGGCCGGCCGAGTCGGCGGAGGTGGGACGGTGCGGTTGACGCCACACGAGCAGGAGCGGCTGCTCATCCACGTGGCGGCGGGGCTGGCCGGGCAGCGGCGGGCGCGCGGGCTGCGGCTGAACCTGCCGGAGGCGACGGCGCTGATCACGGCGTACCTGCTGGAGGGCGCCCGGGACGGGCGGTCGGTGGTTGACCTGATGGCGGCGGGGCGGCAGGTGCTCAGCCGCGACGACGTGATGGACGGCGTGCCCGAGATGCTCCCGGAGGTACAGGTGGAGGCCACGTTCCCGGACGGTACGAAGCTGGTCACGGTGCACCAGCCGATCCCGTGACGGCGCCGCGCATGGTCCCCGGGGAGGTGCTCGTCGGCGCGGAGCCGGTGCCGCTGAACGCCGACCGGCCGGCGATCGTCCTGCTGGTGACCAACACCGGGGACCGCCCGGTGCAGGTCGGCTCGCACTACCACTTCGCCCAGGCCAACCCGGCGCTGGACTTCGACCGGGGCGCCGCGCAGGGCCACCGGCTGAACGTCCCGGCCGGCACCGCGGTGCGGTTCGAGCCGGGAATCGCCCGGGAGGTGTCGCTGGTGCCGCTGGCCGGCCACCGGTTCGTCCCCGGACTGCGGCGCCGCGGCGTGCCCGGGGACGTGTCGCTCGGCGTGCCGGGCGGCGTGCCGGGGGACGTGTCGGGCGGCGTGTCGGGCGGCGTGCCGGGGGACGTGCTGGGCGGCGTGTCCGGCGGCCTGGCCCGAGGCGTGTCGGGGGACGTGTCGGACGGCGTGCCCGGCGGCGTGCCGGGGGAGGTGCCCCGCGGCGTGCCCGGGGACGCGTCAGGCGATGCGCGGGATAGCTCGCCCGGATCGGCTGACAACCACTCGGGAGGCGGGGGCCGTGGCTGAGATCGGGCGGGAGCGGTACGCGCTGCTGTACGGGCCCACCACCGGGGATCGGATCCGACTGGCCGACACCGACCTGATGGTCGAGGTCGAGGACGACCTGGCCCGGGGGCCGATGTCCGGGGACGAGGCGGTGTTCGGCGGCGGCAAGGTGATCCGCGAGTCGATGGGGCAGGCCACCGCCACCCGCGCCGAAGGCACCCCCGACCTGGTGATCACCGGCGCGGTGGTGCTGGACCACTGGGGCGTGGTCAAGGCGGACGTCGGCATCCGGGACGGCCGGATCGTGGCGCTCGGCAAGGCCGGCAACCCGGACACGATGTCCGGCGTACACCCCGATCTGGTTATCGGGCCGGCCACCGAGATCCTCGCCGGGAACGGCCGGATCCTCACCGCCGGCACGGTGGACTGCCACGTCCACCTCATCTGCCCGCAGCTCGTCGACGAGGCGCTGGCCGCCGGGATCACCACGCTGGTCGGCGGCGGTACCGGGCCGGCGGAGGGCACGAAGGCGACCACGGTCACCCCCGGGGCCTGGCACCTCGCCCGGATGTTGGAGGCCACCGCGGACCTGCCGGTGAACGTGGTGCTGCTCGGCAAGGGCAACACCGTGTCCGAGGAGGCGCTGTGGGAGCAGCTCCGGGCCGGCGCGGCCGGCTTCAAGCTGCACGAGGACTGGGGCTCCACCCCGGCGGCCATCGACACGTGCCTGCGGGTGTGCGACGCGGCCGGCGTGCAGGCGGCGCTGCACTCGGACACCCTGAACGAGGCCGGGTACGTCGAGGACACCCTGGCCGCCATCGGCGGGCGCGCGATCCACGCGTACCACACCGAGGGCGCGGGCGGCGGTCACGCGCCGGACATCATCACGGTCGCCTCGTACCCGAACGTGCTGCCGTCCTCGACCAACCCGACCCGGCCGTACACGGTGAACACCATCGACGAGCACCTCGACATGCTGATGGTCTGCCACCACCTCAACCCGGCCGTGCCGGAGGACCTGGCGTTCGCCGAGAGCCGGATCCGGCCGTCCACGATCGCCGCCGAGGACGTGCTGCACGACCTGGGCGCCATCTCGATGATCGGCTCGGACTCGCAGGCGATGGGGCGCATCGGCGAGGTGATGCTGCGCACCTGGCAGACCGCGCACGTGATGAAGCGGCGGCGCGGCGCGCTGCCCGGGGACGGCGGTGCCGACAACGGGGCGGACAACCTGCGGGCCCGGCGGTACGTCGCAAAGCACACCATCTGCCCGGCGGTGGCGCACGGGCTGGACGCGGAGATCGGGTCGGTCGAGGTGGGCAAGCTGGCGGACCTGGTGCTGTGGGAGCCGGCATTCTTCGCGGTACGGCCGCACGTGGTGCTCAAGGGCGGCATGGTGGCGTACGGCGCGATGGGGGACGCCAACGCGTCGATCCCGACGCCGCAGCCGGTGCTGCCGCGGCCGATGTGGGGGGCGGCGCCGCGGGCGGCCGCGGCGACCTCGGTGACGTTCGTGGCGCCGGCCGCGCTGGAGGCCGGCATCGTGGAGCGGCTCGGGCTGCCGCGGGCTCTGGTGCCGGTCGCGGACGTGCGTTCCCGGGGGAAGGCCGACCTGCCGGAGAACACCGCGCTGCCCCGGATCGAGGTGGAGCCGGACACGTTCACTGTGCGCATCGACGGGGACGTGGTGGAGGCGGAGCCGGCCGGGGAGTTGCCGATGGCGCAGCGGTACTTCCTGTTCTGATGACCGGTCTGCGATGAACGGGATCGCCGGGCTGCTGATGCTGGCCGACTCGCGGCTGCCGGCGGGTGGGCATGCGCACTCCGGCGGGGTGGAGGCGGCGGTGTCCGTCGGGGCGGTGCGGACGGTGGATGACCTGGCGGTGTTCCTGCGCGGGCGGCTGCGCACCGCCGGGGCGGTGGCCGCCGGGCTGGCCGCGGCTGCGTGCGCCGACCCGGGCGGGTGCGAGCGCCTGGATGCCGAGGCGGACGCGCGGATGCCGTCGCCGGCGCAACGCGAGGCGTCCCGGCAGCAGGGGCGGGCGCTGCTGCGGGCCGCCCGGGTGGCGTGGCCGGCGCCCGTGCTGGAGGCGCTGGCGGCAACTCCGGGCGGGCCGCACCATGCGGTGGTGCTCGGCGTGGCGGCCGCCGCGACGGGAGCCGACCCGGGCGGTGCGGCGCAGGTCGCCGCGTACCTGTCCGTGTCCGGGCCGGCGGCCGCGGCGGTACGGCTGTGCGCGTTCGACCCGCTGGCGGTGAACGGGATACTGGCGGCGCTGGCGGACGAGGTCGTCGCGGTGGCGGAGACCGGAACGGTGGCGGCGCTCGCCGGCGGCGTGGAGGCGGGCTTCGGCGGGCTGCCCGCCGCGGCGGCGCCGCGGCTGGACGTGCTGGCCGAGGTTCATGCCCGGACGGAGGTGCGTCTGTTTGCCTCGTGACCACGCTCATGACCACCCTGATGACCACCCGCACCCCGAGCCGGAGGGCGCGCCGGCCGGCCGGGCGCCGGGGGCCGGCCGGGCGTCGGGGGTCGGCCGGGCGCTGCGGATCGGGGTCGGCGGACCGGTCGGCAGCGGCAAGACGGCGCTGGTGGCCGCGCTGTGCCGGACGTTGCGCGGCGAACTGGACGTGGCCGTGGTGACCAACGACATCTACACCACCGAGGACGCCGACTTCCTCCGCCGGGCGGGCGTGCTCGCCGACGAGCGGATCGTCGCCGTGCGCACCGGGTGCTGCCCGCACACCGCCATCCGGGACGACATCGCCGCCAACCTGGACGCGGTCGAGTCGCTGGAGGCGGCGTTCGCCGGGCTGGACCTGGTGCTGGTCGAGAGCGGCGGCGACAACCTCACGGCGACGTTCAGCTACGGGCTGGTGGACCGGCAGATCTTCGTGCTGGACGTGTCCGGCGGGGACAAGGTGCCGCGCAAGGGCGGCCCCGGGGTGACCCGCGCCGACCTGCTGGTGATCAACAAGACCGACCTGGCGCCACTGGTGGGTGCCGATCTGGCGGTGATGGAGGGCGACGCGCGGGCGGTACGCGGCGGGCTGCCGGTGCTGCTGACGTCGCTTCGGGAGCAGCCGGCCGCCGCGCCGGTGGCCGACTGGGTCCGCGCCCAGGTGTCCGCCGGGGTGGCGCCACATCCCCAGGACGAGTCGCGACGACCGGGGTGAGGGCGCGGGCGGCGGTGGTCGCCGAGGCCGGCCCGGACGGCGGCACCCGGCTGGTGGTGCTGCGCTCGCAGGCACCGGTCACGCTGCGGCCGACCGCCGCGGGGCTGTACCTGGCGGCCAGCGCGGCAGGGCCGCTCGGCGGCGACGACGTCGAGGTGTCGGTGAGCGTCGGACCGGGCGCCTGCCTGGTACTGCGCACGGTTGCGGCCGCCGTCGCGCTGCCCGGGGCCGGGGGCGGCTCGTCGTTCACCTGGACCCTGTCCGTGGCGGCGGGCGGCCGGCTGGCCGTGCTGCCCGCGCCGATCGTGGTGGCCACCGGCGCCGACCACCGCACCCGCACCCGCGCCGAGGTGGCGGGCGGCGGCGCGCTGGTGGTGCGTGAGGAGGTGCTGCTCGGACGGCACGGCGAGGCCGGCGGCGCGTACCGCGGCACGCTCGCCGTGGACGTCGCCGGCCGGCCGCTGCTGCGCTCGGAGCTGACCCTGGACGGCACCGATCCGGTCACGTTCGGGCCGGCCTCCGCGGTGGGCGCCCGGGCCTGCGGCTCACTGCTCGTGGTGGACCCGGCCTGGCGCGACCCCCAGCGCCGGCCACCCGGCGAGGCCACCACCGCGGCCACCACCGAGTCCACCACCGGGACCGGCAGCCGGACCGGCACCGGGGTCGGCACCGGGACCGGCAGCGGGGGCGCCAGCGGGGCGGGCACCGGGAGCGCCGCCATGCCGCTGGCCGGCCCGGGGTTGCTGGTCACCGTCACCGGCCCCGATGCCCGCGGCGTCCGCGCTGTCCTCGAGCGGCATCTGCCCCGCCATGGGACCCTTCGGTGATGGCCAACCAGCGGACGCTGCTGCTGTTACGGCACGCCAAGTCGGACTGGTCCACGGACCGGCCGGACGAGCGGCGGCCGTTGTCCAAGCGGGGGCGCCGGGACGCCCCCGCCGCCGGGCAGTGGCTGCGGGAGAACGCGCCGGCCCTCGACCTGGTGGTCTGCTCCACCGCGGTAAGGGCCCGGCAGACCTGGGCGCTGGCCGGCGCCGAGCTCGACCCGGCGCCCAACGTGCGGCGCGACGAACGGCTCTACGCCGCCACCGCGACCGGCCTGCTCATCGTGGTCCGCGGGCTGCCGGCGGCCGCCAGCACCGTGCTGCTGGTCGCGCACAACCCCGGCATGGCCGATCTGGTCGAACTGCTCACCGGCGAGCCGCGGGAGCTGAAGACCTCCGCCGTCGCGGTGCTGACCTGGCCGGGTGAGTGGTCCGACGCGGCCCCCCGCTGCGCCACCGGGGTGGCGTTCGCCAAGCCACGCGGCTGACCCTGGGCCGTGGCCGCCCGAGTCAGCCGCCGTCGGAGCCGCCGTCGGTGATGCCGCTTGGGGGTCCGCCGGGGGTGACCAGGCCCCGCTCGTACGCCGTGGCCACCTCGGCGGCGAGGGCGCCGACCGCCGCCGTGAAGCACTCCACCGGCGGGGTGACCAGCCCGGCGCCCACCTGCCCGGTGCCGGCGACCCGGCCGGCGATCCCGGTGTTGATCTGCGGCAGGGTGCCGGTGCGCAGCACCGCGGTCACGTCGATGCCGGTGGGGGTGCCGCGGAAGTCCAGCACGGGCAGCGCGTAGGCAGGGTTCTCCGCGACGGTGATCTCGTACATCTCGGCCGTGGTGCGCAGCGCGTCCGGCACGGTGCCGCCGACGAACCGCACGATGGCCGGCGCACCCGCCATGGCGAACCCGCCCAGGCCCGCGGTCTCGGTGATCGCCGAGTCGCCGATGTCCGGGTTGGCGTCGTCGGGGCCGTACACGCCGAGGAACAGCCCCTCGGGGACGGCGGCCGGGCCGGTGAACCACGCGTCGCCGGTTCCCGAGACCTGGATTCCGAAGTCGGTGCCGTTGCGGGCCATCGCGGTCACCACGGTGCAGCCCGGGATGCCGGCCGCCGCGGCGGTCTGCAGCTTGCAGGCGGGCATCACCAGGTTGAGGAAGAAGTGGTCGTTGCCGCCGATGAAGCGGGCCACCCGGGCGGTGTCCGCGGCGGGCAGGCCGGCCTCGACCAGATGCGGCAGCAGGTCCCGCAGCAGCATCAGGGTGCCGGCCCGGTTGCGGTTGTGGCCCTCGTCGCCCATCTGAACCATCTGGCCGATGATCGCCTTGACATCGACCGGGCCGCTTGCCCGGACGGCCCGCTGCAGCGCCGGGCCGAGCACCGCGGACATCCAGCCCAGCCGGTCGATCACCTCCGGGCCGTATGCGCCGTAGCGCAGCACCGCGCCCAGCCCTTCGTTCAGGCTGCACCAGGTGGTGCGGTCGTGCGCCTCGTCCCGCAGCACCCAGACCCACATCGACGGCGAGACCACGCCGGCCATCGGGCCGACGCCGCCCCGGGCGTGGCACGGCTCGAGGTCGGCGCGGCCGGCGGCGAGCCGTTCCTCGGCCTGCTCCGGGCTGTCGGCCAGGCCCTCGAAGAGCATGGCGCCGATCAGCGCGCCGCGCATCGGGCCGGACGCGCGCTCCCAGTCGATGGGCGGCCCGGCGTGGCAGAACTGTCCGCGGGCCAGGCCGAGGACCTCCGCCGCGGGCAGTACGTCGACCAGGGTGGCCCCAGCGGCGAGCATCCGGCGGGCCGCGGCCGCGTTGGCGTCCGGGCGGCGCGGGTCGGCCAGCACCGCGGTCAGGGCGTCCTCGGTGCCGGGTGGCGGCGGCCGCCACTCCACCGCGGTGGGTACCACGGCCTGGGCGGCCAGCGCGTCGGCGAGCACCTGCACGCCCGCGGTGACCACCCGCGGCTCGCCGTCGAGCAGGCCGGTCATCGGGCGGTTCCCGCCCGGGGCTCCCTCGGGCGGCTCGCGTCGGGGCCCCCCGGGCGGTCTCTCGGGCGCCTCCTGCCGGGGCCCCCCGGGCGGTCTTCCGGGCGCTCCGCCGGGCGGTCTCTCGCGCGGCTCCTGCCGGGGACCCGCGGGTGGTCTGCCGGGCGGTCCGCCGGGCGCCGGCCGGAACTCCCAGGGCGCCTCGGGGGCCACCAGGGCCGTGGCGTACCGGGCGGCCGCGGCGTTCGAGCGGAACACCGCGGCGCCGGCTCCGCGCAGCGCGGCGGCCTGCCGGTCGAGGCCCTGCGGGTCGCCGTCGGTGCCGGTCAGCGAGACCACCACCGGGCGGCCGGCCGCGGCGACGGCCGGCGCAAGCTCGGCGGCCGGGTCCGGGTGGGCCGCGTGCCCGAGGACGACGTCCAGCACGATCGCGCCGCAGGTCGGGTCCTTCGACTCGGCGGCCAGCCGTTCGAGCCGCAACGAGCCGTCAATCATCGGGTGCGCGCGGCCCTGGGTGAGCGCGTCGTCCCCGAAATCGATCATGGCGTGACCGTCGGTGCGCAGGTCGGTCGGCAGCGCCCACTCCGGGCGTAGCGGGATGTTGGACGCGATCGGGCCGAGCGCGGCGCTGGCGATCACCATCGCCTCGTCGCAGAGCGTGCCGCCGCTGAACAGGCCGCGCAGCGCGCCGCCCCCGCCGCGCAGCGCGTTCCCGCCGCGCTCCACGTTCCCGCCGCGCAGCGCGTTCCCGCCGCGCTCCACGTTCCCGCCGCGGTCCGCGTTCTGGCCGTGCTCCGCGTTCTGGCCGTGCTCCGCGTTCCGGCCGTGCTCCGCGTTCCCGGCACGCAGCGGGTCCCCGCTGAGGGCGTGCCAGGACGGCCACGGGTCGGGTACCGGGCGGCCGAGGGCGCGCAGCGCCTGCTCGACCACCGCGGTGAGGTCGGGCTGTCCGGTGCCGAGCAGCGCGAACAGCACCGGGGTGCCCAGCGTGCCGGCGTGGGCGCGCACCGCCTCCGCCACCTCCGCGGCCGGCGGCTTGGAGATCACCACGATGAGCCCGGTGCCGGGGTCGGCGTCCAGGGCGGCCAGCGCGGCGAGGGTGGACCGGCCGGCCACCGCCGCGGACAGGTCGCGGCCGCCGACGCCGAGGCAGTGCGAGATCCCGACGCCGGCCGCGTCGAGCAGGCTCATCACCTGCTGCGCGCCGGTGCCGGAGGCTGACACCAGGCCGACCGGCCCTGGTCGCACCACGTTGGCGAAGCCGAGCCCGACGCCGGCGACCACCGCGGTGCCGCAGTCCGGGCCCATCATCAACAGGCCGCGGCGCGCGGCGAGGTCCTTCAGCCGGATCTCCTGCGCCAACGGCACGTTGTCGGAGAACAGCACCACCGACGCCCCGGCCAGCAGCGCATCCGTGGCGTCCGCGGCGGCGTACCGCCCCGGGGTGGAGATCAGCGCCAGGTTGGCCTCCGCGCGGCGCACCGCGGACCCCACCGTGCGTGGCGGTGCGGTGGTCGATCCGGCCACCGCGGTCCCGGCGCCGGCGGCTCCGGCGGGCCGGTCCAGCTCGGCGTCCAGCGTCGCGAGCGCGGCGGGTACGGCATCGTCGGCGGCGTCGATCGCCACCAGCAGGTCGTTCGCGGTGGCCCCGTCCGGCGCGGCGAAGCCCAGGTCCGCGGCCAGGGCCAGGTTGAGCTCGGTTGCCATCGCGACCAGTGCGGCGGCCACTCCCGGCGTACCGTTCACCGCCCGGCTCACCTGCATCAGCCGCACCGAGTCGCGGTACGTGCCACGGCGCAGCTCGACGTGCCTCATGCGGCCGTCCCGACTACCCCGCCAGCCCGCCCGAGCACCGCGCGGACGCCCGCCAGCAGGCCGGCGCCGGAGGAGTGGCCCACGGCGAGCAGCGCCTCGACCGCCCGCGCCAACCCCGCGCGCTCGCCGGCGGGCAGCGCGCGCAGCACGGCAGCCAGCTCCGGGACGCACTCCCCGCGCGCCGCGTGCACCAGCAGCGCCGCCGACACGAACGTCGTACGGCTGAACGCCGCGGGCAGCACCCGCCCGGCGAGGGTGGCCGCCCGCGGCGACCCGAGGGCGGCCAGTGTGACCAGCGCGCCGGCCAGCACGTCGTCCCCGTACGGCGTCAACCCCGCACCCCGCCCGAGCAGCGCCCCAGCATCCGGCAGCGCCGCAACGTCCGGCAGCGCCGCAACGTCCGGCAGCGCCGCAACGTCCGGCAGCGCCGCAACGTCCGGCAGCGCCGCAACGTCCGGCAGCGCCGCAACGTCCGCCAGGACGTCCGGCAGCACCCCGTACCCGCCGTTCCAGCCCCGCTCACCGCGAGATGCGCCAACTCCTGCGCAGGAAGCCACGAGACGGTACATCTCGGCGCAGCGGTCGGGCGGCAGACGCGGCCGCGGCGGGCGCCACCAACGGGCGATCCGTACGGTGACCGCGCCGAGGGTGAGGGCGCCGCCCCCGGCGGTACCCACCGCGCCGACCCGCAGCGGCGGCAGCGGCTCGCGGACGAGGACCGCGCACGGCACCCGTACCGCCTCCGGCGCCGCCAGGCACAGCGCCGGGCAGTCGGGGTCGCCTGTCGCGACGTACACCGCGCCGGCCGTGACCGTGGCCACCGTCATCCGGCGCGGCGGCCCGGTCAGCACCGCGGCGACGGCGGCCGACGCGGCACCGGGATACGCCTGCATCGCCACCACCGAATCGTCGAGATCCGCCGCGCCAGGGTCAAGAACGGGGGGTGTGCCCACCCGGGCCGCCCGACCGCTAGCTTGACACCTGGCTGAGAGGAGCGGCGGTCATGGCTCTACTGGCGTGGCGTGTCGTGTACGGCGGCAGGACCCCGCCGCCCGGCGAGGTGGTGCGTCCCGACGAGCGGCTGTCCTGGCCGCGGACCGTCGGGCTCGGCGCCCAGCACGTCGTGGCGATGTTCGGCGCGACGTTCGTCTTCCCGCTGGTCATGGGGCTGAACCCGCAGCTCGCGATCATGATGAGCGGCATCGCCACGATCTGCTTCCTGCTGATCGTCGGCGGCCGGGTGCCGAGCTACCTGGGCACCTCGGCCTCCTTCGTCGGCGGGGTGGTCGCGATCCGGGCCCAGGGCGGTACCTCGGCCCAGGTGACCGGCGCGATCCTGGTCGCCGGGCTGGTACTCGCCCTGGCCGGCGTGGTCATCCACTACCTCGGCTCGCGGGTGCTGTACCGGGTGCTGCCGCCGGTCGTGACCGGCGCGGTGGTCATGCTCATCGGCTTCAACCTGGCCCCGGTGGTGGCCAGCATCTACTGGCCGCAGGACCAGTGGATCGCGCTGCTGACCATGCTCGCGGTGATGGTCATGGCGGTGGGGTTCCGCGGGTTCGCGAGCCGGATCGCGGTCTTCCTGGGGCTCATCTTCGGATACGTGCTGTCCTGGCTGTTCGACCGGGTCTTCGGCCAGATCACCGCGTTCGACCCCGGCGCCGACAAGATCACCACGCACTGGCGGCTGAGCTGGGACGCTGTGAAGTCGGCGCACTGGCTCGGCTTCCCGCCGCACACCCACATCGGCGCGGACGGCAAGGAGATCGTCGGCTGGCACTTGCCCGACATCAAGATCACGTTCGTGCTGCTGGTGCTGCCGGCGGTGATCGCGCTGATCGCGGAGAACACGGGGCACGTCAAGGCGGTGGCCGGGATGACCGGTGCCGACCTGGACCCGGTGATGGGCCGGGCGATCGGCGCGGACGGCTTCGGCACCGCGCTGGCCAGCCTGGTCGGCGGCTCGCCCACCACCACGTACGCGGAGAACATCGGTGTCATGGCGGCCACCCGGATCTACTCCACCGCCGCGTACTTCGTGGCTGCCGCGGTGGCGATCCTGTTCGGCTTCTCGCCGAAGTTCGGGGCGGTGATCTCGGCGACGCCGGGCGGCGTGCTGGGCGGCATCACCGTGGTGCTGTACGGCATGATCGGCCTGCTCGGCGCGAAGATCTGGAAGGAGAACGGGGTCGACTTCGGCAACCCGATCAACCTCGTACCGGTGGCGGCCGGCATCATCATCGCGATCGGCAACACCACGCTGCGGTTCACCGACAACTTCCAGTTGAGCGGGATCGCGCTGGGCACCATCGTCACACTGGTGACCTACCACCTGGTGCGCGCGCTCGCCCCGCCGCACCTGCGCGAGCAGCAGGCGGGCGAGGGGACTGGCCCGGGTTCGGGTGGCCCGGACCGAACCAGCATCGTCGATAAGCCCGGGGCGTACCAGGAGCCATGAAGCCGCCGCCGTTCGTGTACCACCGCCCGACCGACCTCGACGAGGCGCTGGCCGTCCTCGCCGAGGTCGGCCACGACGGCAAGGTGCTGGCCGGCGGGCAGAGCCTGGTGCCGCTGCTGAACATGCGGCTGGCGGCACCACGGCACCTCATCGACATCAACCGGATCGGGTCGCTCGCCTACGTCCGGTGTGCAGGTGGCGCCGTCGAGGTGGGTGCGCTGGCCCGGCACGCCGAGGTCGAGCGGGACGCCGGGGCGTACGTCGCGATTCCGCTGCTGCGGCAGGCCACCGCCTGCGTCGCGCACCCCACGATCCGCAACCGGGGCACCACCGTGGGCAGCCTGGTGCATGCCGACCCGGCCGCCGAACTCCCCGCGGTGCTCGCCATGCTGGGCGGCACCGTTGAGCTGGCCACAGCTGGCGGCGGGCGGCGCACCGTTGCCGCCGCCGAGTTCTTCCTGGGTCCGCTGGAGTCCGCGGTGCGGCCGGGGGAGTTGGCCGTGGCGGCGCGCTTCCCGGTGCCGCCGCCCCGCACGGGCAGCGCCTGGCTGGAGCTGTCCCGCCGGCACGGCGACTACGCGGTGGCCGGCGCGGGGGTGCTGGTCATGCTGGACGCCGACCTGCGTGTGGTGCGCGCCCGGGCCGGGCTGATCTCGGTCGGGCCCACCCCGGTGGTGGTGGATCTCACCGACGCGGTCGGCGGCCGGCCGTTCGACGCCGCCGACTGGGCCGCGGCCGGGGCGCTGGCGGCCGGCGCGGTGGAGCCGGAGGACGACATCCACGCGACGGCCGCCTACCGCCGGCACCTGGTCGGGGTGCTCGTCGCGCGGGCGGCAGCGCAGGCTGCGAGGAACCGTGCACGCTGACCGGGGCGATGGCCCAGCGGAGTTCGCGCAACCCGTCCGGCTGGTGGTGAACGGGGTCGAGCACACCGTGCAGGTGCCGCCGCGGCGACTGCTCGCCGACGCGCTGCGCCACGACATCGGCCTGACCGGCACGCACCTGGGCTGCGAGCACGGCGTCTGCGGCGCCTGCACGGTGCTCGTCGACGGCGCCCCGATGCGGTCCTGCCTGCTATTCGCGGTCAGCGTCGACGGCGCCGAGATCACCACCGTGGAGGGCTGCCGCGCCCCGGACGGCAGCCTCGGACCCGTGCAGCAGGCGTTCATCGACTGCCACGGGCTGCAGTGCGGGTTCTGCACGCCCGGGTTCATCACCACCGTCACGGCCTACCTGCGCGAGTACCCGGACCCGACCGAGGCCGAGGCGCGGGAGGCCATCGGCGGCAACCTGTGCCGCTGCACCGGCTACCAGAACATCGTGGCGGCGGTGCTGCGCGCGGCCGAGCTGCAACGCACCACCCCGGTGTCAGGCGACACTGCCGCCAGAACGCCCGCCGCCCCTGACCCGGGGCCGGGAGGTGGCACGCCGTGACGAAGATGTTCGGCGAGCCGATCACGCGGCGCGAGGACCCACGGCTGGTGGCCGGCGACGGGCGGTACCTGGACGACCTGGGCCAGGGCGCGCTGGCCGCCGCGTTCGTGCGCAGCCCGCACGCGCACGCCCGGATCGCCGACATCGACGTCACCGACGCGCTCGACGTGTCCGGACTGGTGGCGATCTACACGTACGAGGACCTCGCCGCGGACGTCAACCCCCGGGTGGCCGAGCCGCTGCCGGTGCTCATCCCGCACCCCGCCCTGACCGCGCCCCGCACCGCGTACGCCCTGGCGAAGGACACCGTCCGGCACGTCGGCGAGCCGGTGGCGATGGTGGTTGCCACCGACAGGTACGTGGCCGAGGACGTGTGCGGGCGGATCCGGGTGGACTACCAGCCGCTGCCGCCCGTGGTGGGCATCGAGGCGGCCCG
>WNGF01001587.1_pt1 | contig 39111 bp, 39 predicted proteins | sample 5400641 | NCBI WGS metagenome assembly WNGF01 (sample SAMN13153371, study PRJNA577476) | soil metagenome | isolation source: 80 cm soil or saprolite under grassland replicate 2 | place: USA:California | collected 2016-06-15 | reverse complement strand
TGGGCGCACCTGGGATCGAATCAGGGACCTCCCGTGTGTGAAGCAGGCGGTCACACCCGCAACCCCCGTCGGCCTGTGCAACAACGGGTTTAGTAGAACCTAAGTAGCACCGCGGTCGCCAAATGAAGCAGCCGCCCCTGCGGCAACAGTGCCATTACCAGGGACTTTGTGAATGGAGCTAGCCGGACTCGAACCGGCGACCTCCTGGGTGCGATAAGGGCCACGGGGGTGGAGCCGAAGCGCGTGGGGCTTGCTCAAGCGATCAACCGTGCTGTCCGTTCCGCCAGGTTCTCTCAGTTCGGTAGACCGGTAGGTAGATCGCGGCCGTCCAGGCTGACGAGCGCGAGGGCGGCCCCTGGGCCGGAGATTCCAGATCCGCCCGAGCGCCTATATCAGGCACTCGTTTCCCTCCAGCCAGCGTTGTTCGCAGCTCCCGACAACACCGCCCCGTGCCCAGCCCTCTCTTCGGTTGGGATAGCTTGCGCCAGGAGTGTGGGTTCGCAGATGATCTAGCGTGCCGTCCTCCGAGGAAGGAGCCGCCAAATGCCGCACTGGTACGGACTAATCTCTACGGCAACGCCATCGATTCTCGAAGCATGCAACGGCGATACGCGGTGCGTTCGGGAAAAGCTAATGGAACATGCCCCGCAAGGAGCGAGCGTGCGCTCGATCGTCTGGCTACGAGGCCAGAACGTCGCGGGGATCACCGTCGAGGGGCCTGCGGCTCGCGATTACCTCACGACACTCGAAGCGCACGATATCGTCGAGCTCGAGGTAACCGGACCTTTAGATCGCTAAGCAGCGAGCAGCGCCTCGGCGTGTCGGCAGTACGACGCGGCCGCGACGTGGCGGTAGAACTCGAGTGCGCTGGTGAGCTGGTCCTCCGCCTCCGAACGCCGTCCGGCTGCGAGCGCCGCGCCTGCTGCCTCCAAGCGCGCGTACGCCTCCTCCGGGAGCGCGCCGATCTCCGCGCAGAGGTCTGCCGCCCGCGCGGGCTCGCCCATGACGTAGGCACTTGCGGCTTCCAGCCAACGCGTCGAGGGTACGTCGGCCGCCACCTTCGCCAGCTCGCCGCCGCGGCCGAGACGGGCGAGGGCGATGGCGAGGTCCATCACCCAGAACGAGGGCAGCGAAGGTTGCTCGCCCATGAGGTTGAGCAGCTCATCGGCATTCGCTGCCGCATCGGCGAGCTGGTCGGACACGGCGAGCGTTCGCGCGCGGAGCGCGAGCGCCGGGTAGAGGTTCTGGGGGTCGCCGGCCTCGCGGCTGAACTCGAGCGCGCGATCGGAGTCGGCCATCGCCAGCGAGATGTCGCCGCGTGCAAGCGCGATCCAACCCTGGACGAGGCGGGCATCAAGCTCGAGCCGCCGCGACGGCCCGCGCTCGGCTCGCGTGAGAAGCTGCTCGGCGAGCGACCAAGCGGCGTCCCACTCGCCCGACCAGTACTGCTCGTAGAGTCGTTCCGCCTCGAACGAGTCGGTCCAGGCCGCGTCGCCGAACCGTTCTGCGAGCCGCTGGCCCTGCGCGTAGCGGGCAGCCGCGCGGCGGAGATCGCCGAGATTCGCGAGCATGCTGCCGAGGTTGAGGTAGCCGCGGACGCTCTGAGGCGAGTTCGCTTCTTCGGCGATCTCGATGCTCCGCTCCAAATCCTCCAGACCGCCGACGTCCCCCGTCATCACGCGTGCAAGCCCGATCGTGATCAGCGCGTCGGCTCGCAGGTCGTCGAGTCCGAGCTCCTCGGCGATCGTCATCGTCGCGCGCGCGGACTCCAGCGCGGCTTCCGACTCGTCGCCCCGGATCTGGAATTGTGCCAAGGCACTGAACGCGTACGCCTTCGCGTACGAGGCTGGTTGGTCGTCCAGCGTCCCGACGGCCTCACGCAGACGTTCAAAAGCGCGCTCGCGCTGACCGCGTCGCCACAACAGCTCGGCGAGCATGACCTGGCACTCCGCCGCCCGCTCGGCGTCTCCGGCCGCGACCATCGAATCCTGCGCTTGCACGAGAACGTCTTCGTCAGGGGCATCGCTTCGTGACAGCGCCTTCCCGTACGAGAAGAGGAGCCCCGCCCGTTCCTCGTCAGGGGGTGACAATTCAAGCGCCCCGCCGAAGAACCGCGCCGACGCGGCGAACGCGTTCAGCGCGAGCGCGCGTTGGCCCGCACGCCGAAGCGCCGCCCTCGCCCGTTCCGCAAACGGCGCAATCTCCCCGCCTATTGCACGGAAGTACTCGAGTGCCCGAAGATAGTGGTGCGCGGCCGTCTCCGCGTGATCCTCTGGTCGGCCAAGCGACTCGAACCAGCGCGCGGCGAGGAGATGCGCCTCCCCACGCCGCGCCCGCGGAATCTGGCCGTATGCCACATCTCGGACGAGAGCATGGCGGAACGCGTATTCGCTCTCGCCACCTGGAAAGGGGCGATACCGGCGCAAGAGTCCGCGGCGATCGAGCTCGTTGAACGTGCGGTCCACCTCGTCACGGCCGATCGACGCAACGGCGGCGACACCGTCCGGCCAAAAGGTGCGCCCAAGGACCGCCGCCGCCTGGAGCAGCGTCTTCTCCTCGGTGGCGAGGGCGTCAAGACGCGCGGCGATGATTCCCTGGACGGAGTCGGGCATCGGCAGTTCGCTTGCGCGCAGCGTCCAGCCCTCGTCCTCAAGGACGAGCAGTCCACGGTCGACGAGCATGCGCACGAATTCCTCCGCATAAAGTGGATTGCCTTCAGCGTGCGTGAGCAGCTCCTCGCGAAGCCCGTCCGGCACCGTGGACTGGCTCAGGAGCAACGACAAGAGCTGCGCTGTCTCGTCCCCCGTCAGCGGCGACAGGGTGATCGTCATTGCATTGCCATGTCCGCCCCAGCCGGCGCGCCGTTCTTGTAGATCGGGCCGCGCCGTGCACAGGAGGAGCAACGACGCGTCGCGGCTCCAGTCGGCGACGTGCTCGATGAAGTCGAGCAGCCCCTCATCGGCCCAGTGCAGGTCCTCGAAGACGAGCACGAGCGGGGATCGCTCGGCAAGGCTCTCGATGTACCGTCGCCACGCGGAGAACGCCTCGTCGCGTGTCTCCCGGGACGTCGCGCCCGCGAGCCCGAGCAGCGGCCGAAGATGTCCTTCGACCCACGCCGACTCGCTCACGTCGGTCACGAGCTCCCGAACCGACGCACCGAGTTTCTCGTCGGCCGCGTCGGCATCGTCCGTCTCGAGGATCCCGGCTTCGCTCTTGACGATTTCGTCTAGCGCCCAGTATGCGACGCCCTCGCCGTACGGTAGGCATCGGCCGCGGCGCCACGTCACTGCTTCGGATGCTTCCTCGAGCGCCTGTTGCAGCTCCCAGGCCAGCCGGCTCTTGCCGATTCCCGCGACGCCGATCAACGTGACGAGCTGGACCACCTGGTGCCGTTTCGAGCGGGCCAGTGTGTTGAGGATGAGCGTCAGCTCCTCGTTTCGGCCAACGAGGGGCGCCTGGACTGCGCGCTCGGCCGCCGCCGGAACCGTCGACCACGCCTTCAGCGCCTCCCAGACTGGGACCGGGGCCGGCTTCCCCTTCGCCTCGATTAGCTGCTGCTCGCCGTACTCGATGACGTCGCGCGTGGCCCGGTAGGTCGTCTCGCCGACGAACACGGCGCCGTCGGGAGTCGCTTCCTCGATCCGGTACGCCGTGTTAACGACATCGCCGAGGAGCAGCTCCTCACCCCGCTCCGCGCGCGCGCCCACCGATACGACCGCCTCGCCCGTGTTCACTGCGACGCGCGCCGCCCCGCCTAGCGCATCTCGGATCGCCAGAGCCGCGCGAACCCCACGCTCGGGATCGTCCTCGCGCGTCACCGGCGCTCCGAACACCGCGACCACAGCATCGCCGATGTACTTTTCGATCGTGCCGCCGTTGCGCTCCAGCGCCTCGCGCATGCGCGCGAGCTGAGGCCGGATCGCGGCGCCGAACTCCTCCGGATCCTGCTCGGATCCGGTCGCGGTCGAGCCGACGAGATCGGCGAACAGGACGGTTACGACCTTGCGCTCGTCCCCGAAACGCGTAGAGACTGGCGCTCCACAGGACGCGCAGAAACGAGCGGCAGCGGGAAGGTCCGCGCCGCACGAGCGACAGACGGCCATGTCCCGAAGAGTAGGGCGGCTGGCGCTCCGCTGCTACTCGCCCGTCGGAGCCCGTAGGCCGAGACCGTACGTAGATGGTAAGGGCCGACAATCCTCAACCAAGCGGAAATACGCCGATTAGCAAGGGTTTCCGAATGGAGCTAGCCGGACTCGAACCGGCGACCTCCTGGGTGCGATCCAAGATCGGGGGTTTCCTCGCCCGTCCACCGTTTCCACGGAAGACCCAGTTTGCAGGACTTCTCTTCTCTCGAAGTGGAGCGAGCCCCCGGGATCACCACCCGTGTGCCAGCGCCGCGGGGTTGCATATGGGTTGCAAAGTCCGTTGCCTGGATAAGCAACTTGACTTCACCACCGCCTCGCGACAGATCGCGTCGGGTTAATGCTCTTGGACGCACGCGGCCGACTCGTTAAATGGATTCGGATGAAGCCACCCCCGTCGACGCTCTCGTGATCGCATAGCCGAGGTACGCAGGCAAGTGCGACGGTAAGTGGCTTCGCAAGAGGACCCCGGGCTTGCAAAGCTGAATCAGACGGTTTCCCCCGTTTCCGTCTTGTCCCGTCGATTGCCCGCGATCCCCGTGTTGATGCGGGTTTGAGGCCCTGAGGGAGCAGGTGACATGTAGGGCCGCCGAAGGGTCTTTGCGCTCGTTTTCTTAGCAGACCGTTAGCAGGAGTCGGGCACCTCCTCGCGGACGATCATTACGGCCGTTGACCAGGTGTCGCCGCGAGTCGGGCTTGGTCGCGCGAAGCCGCGAGGCTCTGAGGAATCGGCGCCGCGGCGTTGGCGGCCGAGGACTCCAGATGGCGACCGCGTAAAACCTCGCATAGACCGGTGAGCGCTGAGCCGCGTCGAGGCCATGTCTGCGTCGGTCCGAGTCCAGCTCCGTGAACCGACCTTGTCAGTGCGCGAACCACCTTCCTCTCGCGGCACCCGCGCTCGCAGTGAAGTAGCTTCGCAGCGTCTTGCACTGTCGGGACGTCGTGGTTGACTCCGGCGGGATCCTGCTTGCTGCCCGCGATTACGGCGGCAACGGCCATCCGCCGTTGTTGTTGCTGCACGGAAGTGGCGACACGCTCGCGACGTGGGACGAAGTGGCGGCGCTTCTGACCTCGTCGTTTCGAGTCGTCGCTTACGACGCACCCGGACATGGACATTCGCAAGCTTCGCACGAGGGGCCTCGGCTATCGCATTTCCTCGATGCCGTCGATGACGTCGTGGCCGCGCTGCGACTCGAACGGCCGATCCTGGTCGGGCACTCGATGGGTGGAGGAGTCGCGCTGTTTCGTGCGGCCGAGCGACGCGGTACTCGCGCCGTCATTTCAATCGATGCCGCGTATGCGCGCGAGCCCTCTGACCCGCCGCCCGTACACGCAGGGGAGGAGGAGATCCGAGCGGCCGGCTTCGGCCGGACGATGACCGCGGAGGAACTCGACCGCATGTGCGAGGCGCTTCCGGCCGGCCCCGCGCAAAACAAACCTTCGCCGCGCCCATCGCCTGCGGCCGGACGGCCGATTCGAGCGGCGGCCTTCGGCGGCGTTCGTCCTCGCGATGTCGGGCTTCGCAGCGCCTTTGGAGGCCGAGGTCACGGAGGACGAGCTCTACTCGGCGATCGGCTGCCCCACGCTCCTCGTCTGCGGCGAGCACGGCTGGATCCAGGGCAAACCACTGACAGACAAATTGCGACGCCGCGTGAACGCACTTCCCGCGCGTTTCCCGCACATCGAGCTTGTGTGGCTGGACGCCGGCCACATGATCCACTGGGAACGACCGCGCGAGCTCGTCGCCGTCATCACGGCCTTCGCCCAACGAAACTGAAGGCGCGTCTACAGGGTTCGCATTCGCCCACTGCGGAGCTCCAGCGCTGCAGGTGCCACCTCGTCGAATCTAGGAGGCGGTCCTGTCTAGCTGGATTCGGGCAACTCGACCCGCGGGAGGGGCTCGGTTGCAGGCCCCTGGAGAAGGGCTCCGTCGGCGCCGAATTGTGAGCCGTGGCAGGGGCATTCCCATATACGGTCGGCGCGGTTCCAGCCGACTAGGCAGCCGAGATGGGTGCAGCGCGCGGAGACGGCGTGGAGTTCATCCTCGTCGTCTCGGTGAACGGCCAGGTGGCGTCCTCCGATTCGGGCGACCGTACCGGCGCCACGTTGTAGAGCATCGATGTCGTCGCGGCTATCTCGGAAACGCACGCGATCACCAATGAACCACGTGCCGACCTTCGCGTTTTCGGCCACGAACTTCGCGGCCGAGTTCTTCAAACTCAGCCTCTTTGCGTTGTAGCCGCCGGCCCAAGGGTTGGCGCGACCCAGGATCGCGTCCGTCACGATGGCTGCTGCGACCACACCTTTGGTTAGCCCCCACTTCGCGAAGCCCGTTGCGATGAATAACTGCTCATCCCTACGGCGGAGTCGGCCGATGTAGGGCAGTCCGTCGAGCGGTACATAGTCGTGCGTTGACCAGCGATGCTCGACTACTCGGGAGCCAAAACGATCATTGAGAAAGGTCTCAAGTGCCTCGTATCTCCGTCGAGTGTCGTCATCGCGACCGGGCGTATGTCCTTCGCCGCCGATGACCAGGAAGCGTGAACCGTTCGGTCCCGGAGTCGATCGAACGGAGCGTGTTGGTTGCTCTGCGCTGATGTACATCCCGAAAGGCGCTTGCGATCTCGCAACCTGCGCAGCGATCGCATACGACTTCTGCGGATGCGCCTTAGCAAAGAACAACCCGCGATCGAGGAAAGGCAGATGTGTCGCGAGCACGACATGGCTCGGGCGCAGTTCAGCACTGCCCTGATCCGTGCGGACCACACAGTCGCCGCCACTCCGCACGTCCGTGACCCGCGTTTGCTCGAAGACCTGGCTGCCGTCACCAACGATCTTTTCCGCGAGTCCTTGAAGGAACTTCTGCGGATGAAACTGCGCCTGAGCATCGATACGGACGGCTCCCAGGACCGGGAACGGGAGATCGGTCTCAGTCGTTAGCTCCGCCGAGACTCCCGCGCCTCGAGCAGCCTCGACCTCTTCACGTAGATCGGCCAGCCGCTTTTCGTTTTCGGTGTAGACGTAATTCGAAGCCCGCTCCCAGTCGCAGTCGATTTCTTCTGAGGACACAAGCTCCTCGAGCCTCTCGATTGCCCACTGATTTGAGGCGGCGTAGGTTCGTGCGGTTTCTTGCCCGTGCTTCTTCATGAGGTCTGCGTAGATCAGGTTGTGGCCAACCGTCAGCTTCGCAGTCGTGTAGCCCGTCGTTCCCTCCCCGACGCGGAGCATGTCAATCAGCGCCACACGTCGGCCCTCCCGCTTGAGCAGCCAGGCAGTCATCACGCCCGTAATCCCAGCACCGACTACAACAACGTCCACGTCGACCTTTCTACCCAGGCGGGGATACGTCGTTTCAGGCGTTGTTTCGATCCAAAGTGATCGGTTCGCTGGCAGCACCACGCGGCCAATTCCCACTCTGAACTCGGGGAAACCGCCAGCTCGCCAAATCGTGCGAGTGCGAACACGAATCTTGTCCCTAGAGAGCGTCGGCGAACTAGGCGCAACGTCCAACCGTGTTTCGCGCCCGCCGGCGCTAGGTACCGAATGGCGATGGAGTACGGCTACGCGCTCTCAGCGGAGGAGCACTCGCCCCAGGACCTCGTCCGGCACGCGGGCATGGCTGAGCGGGCTGGCCTCGGCTTCGGCTTGATCTCGGACCACATCCATCCATGGGTGGACGCGCAGGGGCATAGCGCTTTCGTCTGGTCGGTCCTCGGCGGCATCGCTCAGGCCACGAACCAGTTCCGGATTGGTACCGGCGTGACGTGCCCGATGATCCGCATCCACCCGGCTATCGTCGCCCACGCGGCCGCGACGGTCGCGTGCCTGATGCCGGGGCGCTTCTTCCTCGGCGTCGGTACTGGTGAGAACCTGAATGAACACGTGCTCGGGGCTAAGTGGCCGGCATCCGACGAGCGGCTTGAGATGCTCGAGGAAGCGGTCGAGGTGATACGGCTCCTCTGGCAAGACGGCTATCAGACGCATCGCGGAAAGCACTACACGGTCGAGAACCTGCGCATCTTCGACCTGCCAGACGAGCCGATCGAGATTGCCGTCGCCGCCATGCAGCCACAGGCGGCCGAGCTTGCTGGGCGGATCGGCGACTCGCTTGTGAACGTGGCGCCGAAGAAGGAGATCGTCGGGAAGTTCGAGGAAGGCGGTGGCAAAGGCAAGCCGAAGTACGGCCAGATCACCGTCTGCTACGCCAAGTCGAAAGACGATGCGAAGAAGACGGCGTTCGAGGTCTGGCCGAACGCGCTCGTCGAGGGCTCCGCCTCGCAGGAACTACCGCTGCCGAGCGACTTCGAGCAGCTCGTCGAAGGACGCGAGGCGGACGAACTCGAAGGAACGCTGACGCTCGGGCCAGATGTCGCCGAGTACGTCGAACAGGTCAACGAGTATGGCAAGGCGGGATATACACACGTGTACTTCCACCACGTCGGCCCCGACCAGGATGCCTTCTTGACGTTCGCGAAGAACGAGCTGTTGCCAAAGCTCTGATGCCGCCCTAAGGGGTCCAAGTGGACCATCCGACGCGAGCGCGACGGATGTTGCGCTCCTAGTCGAGCCTGTTACGACCCCATCCGGACCATGGCTCGACTCGTCTCGGGACCGAGTGCCAGTAGTCGTTCTCCTCAATCACTATGCCGTCGTCGTTGAAGCGAAGCCGGGCCGTACCGAGTGCGGCTCACCCTCGACTTTGACGGTCCCCCACCACTCGACCGCTGCCCGGTTTCCGCCAACGAGCGGCTCGCCGACCCGAACCTCCGGCTCCGAGTCGCCGAGAAGGGAGAGCCGCGCGCATGTGCTCGACCGCAGACGCGGACTCGCTGAACGGTCCCCGAAACGCGGCATCTGGATCCCGGGCGGACATTCGTCGCCGGTGCCGGCGTCGGCCGCAACGGATCGAAACATGAGGCCGATCGAAATCATCATGGCCTGCGCAGCAGGCCGGAATTCGATCGGGGAGTGGAGCTAGCCGGGCTCGAACCGGCGACCTCCTGGGTGCGATAACGACGAGCAGTGGTTCACTCGGGTACACCGCTCTTGGTCAAGCGATCCGGCCCGCTCTCAGTTAAGCCAGGGTCTTTAAATTTGGTAGCACCGTCGGTAGAACGTGAGGCGCTAGTTCGGCGTCCTCCTGGTGTCGCAGCCATGGCCTGACCAGGCGGTCGAAGCCTGGATAGTGCCTTCGCCAATAGCAGCCTGGCGATGCCGACCGCGGCCGGCATCGCCAGGACTCCTTTTCTCAGCGGGCGGCCTGCTCGTTGATACCGGCGCGAAACATTCCCCCGGTAGCGATCTTCGTCAGAAGCTTGTCGGCGTTGGACTCCTCGTCGAGCGTCTGATCGAGGACGTCTCGCGCATCGTCGAGACCGAGCTGGTCGGCGAGCGTCGAGGCGGTTCCGTAGCCCGCAATCTCGTAGTGCTCAACGCGCTGGGCAGCGGCAATCAGGGCCGCATCCTTCGCCAGCGGGTCGCCCTGGGCCGAAATGATCTTCTCTCCCTCGCGAATCAGACCCTCCATGCCCTCGCACTTCTCCGACGGCGAGTTGATTCCGACAGTCGGAAGGAGATCGCTGAGGCGCTGAAGATGGCCCCTCGTCTCCTCGAGATGCTCGTCCAGCGCCTTACGCAACTCATCTGAACTCGCAGCGGAAGCGACCTTTGGGAGTGCTTCGACCAACTGCGCCTCGGCGCTATAGAGATCGGTGAGCTGCTCGGTGAAGACATCCTGCAAAGACTTGAGCTCCATTGTGCCCTCCTCGTCTCGTAGACTGGCCACGGACAGCGCTACCCGAACATTCGACCAAGAAACAAGGCGGTGATTACCTCGCCAGCCAGGTAGCCGGACTCGAACCGGCGAGCTCCTGCGGGGCGAGAACGGCCAGGGAGGGCAGCTCGCTTCTCTACGGCTTGTTTGAGTCAAATGTGAATGGCCCGTTCGTTTGGGCTGTTCTCAGGTTGGTAGATCCGTAGATAGAAAGTGACCCGGCAGCACCCCGGCGATACAGCCCGGCGGCTCATACGGGGAGCGTCTGTGCCAGCGCCAGTACTTCGCGAATACATCTCCCTCGTCGTCGGGCCGGGCGAGGACATCATCCGCGAGGAAGGTCAGCAGCTCGCGACGTTTTTCCTCGACCGCTTTTCGACTTCGTCCCAGGCCACAGGCGTCGCGAGGGTCGGCCACGGCATCGCTCCAAAACCGTAGGCGCTGCCCGGCCCAGAAGCGGTGCTGGCGTCAGCGACCAGCTCGTGAAACGTCGCCCCCGCTGGGGCGAGCTTGAGGCGCGTTGGTTAGACATAGGCAGAGACGCTGATCTCTGTGACCAAAGAGGCCTGTGATTGCGCCTCTAGCACTGCTTCCCCTGCAAATCGGCCGCTTTTGAGGGCGCAAGAGAGGGCGCAGTCCGCGCCGTGTTTGTGCCCCTGATCGTGGGCGTGGTCGAGGCGTCGGCCCCCTCAGGTCCCGCAGCGGGTAGACGCAGTTAGGCCGCTTTTGTCTGTTCATTGATTCTTTCGTACTCGTCCGGGGAGAGGTAGCCGAGTGTTGAGTGGCGACGGCGGCGGGTGTAGAGACATGAAGATCGGCGCATGGGCCCTCGCGGGGAGCTTCGTCCCGTGCGTCTCGTACCGTCGCGACTTGTTCCCGGACCGGGGGCTGTCGTGGGATTCGAGGTTGGGCAGGCCGCTGCGTTTTCTATGGGCTGCGAGCCCGCGGTTTGTAGCTGGCCGCCCTCAGCGATTGTCCGGGTGTGCCGTGAGCACGGATCCGTAGATGTCATTCGTTGCCCGCCTCGTGTCCGCTTTCGTCGAGGAAGGAGGCGAGGTGCGTTTCATCGCGTTGGATATTCATCGCGACTTTTGCGAGGTCGCGATCGCTGAGGGCGGCGCTGTCAGGTGGGCGCCGCGGGCACTGACCCGGAGACGCTGGAGCTCTTCGCGGCGAGTCTCGGGGCCGATGACCAGGTCACGCTCGAGGCGATCGGTAACGCGCTCGCGATCGCGCGGATCATCCAGCCGCATTCGGCCGCGTCGTGCTCGCTGATCCGCGAGCGGTGCGCGGGAGCGCGAGCAGCGCGCTCAAGACGGACAAGGTCGACGCGCGCACGCTCGCGCGGCTGCTCGCGGGTGGATTGGTGCCGGAGGTGTGACTGCCGGACGAGCGGACGCGGCGGCTACGCCGGCTCGTGTCGCGGCGGGCGCAGTTGGTGCGGCAGCGGACGCGGGCGAAGAATCAGGTGCACGCAGCGCTGATCCGCAACCTGCGACCGCGTCAGCCGATGCGCGACCTCTTCGGCACCGCCGGCAGGCGCTGGCTCACCGCGCAGACGCTGCCGATCGACGAGCAGGAGACGGTCGCGAGCTGCTTGCGCGAGATCGACTTCCTCGCCGGCGAGATCGAGCAGCTCGAGCAGGCGATGGCGCTCGAAGTGCTCGGCGACGAGCAGATGCGGCGGCTACTCGCGCTGCCCGGAATCAGCGGCGTCGCCGCCTGCACGCTGCTCGCAGCGATCGGCGACTTCTCGCCCTTCCCCGACGCCGGCCACCTCGTCGGCTACGTCGGGCTCAACCCGCGTGTCCGCCAGTCCGGTTCGGCCAACAAGCCCCGAAGAGCGTCAGCACGCCGTTGTTGCTCGTCATGCACGAGTTCAGTGTCGATCACACAGCGGCTGGACATAAACGCGGCGCCGCGCGTGTTCTAACTGACCACTTTCGCTGACGACGCGGCCTCTCGCATTAGCAGGGACTTTGTTCGATGGAGCTAGCCGGACTCGAACCGGCGACCTCCTGGGTGCGATAACGACCAAAGTACCTTCGCTGGGGCGGCTAAGGCTTGTTCAGGCGATTTCCGGTTAGCTCGGTTCGCTGAAGTCGTCTCAGTTCGGTAGCACCGTAAGTAGCACGGCGTTCGGTTCCGCTGGTCACGGCTCATGGTTGCCGCGTGGTCGCGGCCAGAGCCCGACCATGGCAGCGATGCACCGACATTCTCGAGGCACCGCCGGCGCGCAGTGGAGGGTGCGCGATCATGGCGCCTGCACCACGCTGCTTTCGCCTTGCGTTGTGCGCAAGTGACGCACATGAGGAGTTGGCCGCGAGCGCCGTTCCGGGCGGGGGCCACTGCAGGTCTAGGCTCTAGTTGTGACCGTTGGTCACGCGTACCCGACGTCGGCGCACGAACGCGCAGCTGTCGCGATCGCCGATTACTTCGCGGCCGTCGACGACGTCGATGCCGTGCTGCCGACGAACTCGTGCGCACGCGGCAAGGCAACGTCGGACAGCTGCCTCGACATGCAGGTGATCGTCCCGACGGCCGTCGTTGAGCGTGTCGATACCGACTTCCGCGCATTCGCGACCGAGGACGAGGCCGTCGCGGCCCTTATCGCCGCCGGCCGCTTCAGCGATCTCCACCTCGACGTGACCGACGGTATCGTCGAGCCGGGCGTAATCGACGAAGAGGGAATTGATTGGTTCGAGGTTTCTGTTGGCAACACCTTCGTCTACTCCTTCCCGCTGTTCACGCGCGGCAGCGGCTTCGAGTCGCTAGGCGCTCGCTGGCTGCCGTATTACGGGGACGACCTACGTCGCGAGCGGCTGGAGGCGGCGCGCTGGTTCGTCCTCGACAACAACCTCGCACGGATTCCCTGGTTCATCGAGCGTGAGCTCTACTTCCAGGCGTTCGACCGTTTCTACCGCGCATTCCAGGCTTCCTGCTCGGGCTCCACATCGCGCGCCGCACATACCCGATCGCCTACAACAAGTGGATCCGGGAGCAGGTCGCCGACAATCTCGGGCTGCCTGAGCTCTACGACCAGTTGCCGAGGTTGTTCGAGCTCGATCGGTTCGACAGCGGAGCGCTCAACGCGAAGGCGCAGCAGCTCGCAGACCTTACCGAGCGGTACGTCCTGCCATAACCGTCGTCCTCTTCGACCCACCTCTTCAGGACAACATCGCGGCCGAACGCCAGCGCGAGGTCGGCGCTCACCAGAGAACCTGGACGTCAGCCGCACCGCACATCGTGCGCGGAAGTGAATGAAGACCTCCGGTTGACCCGGTAGACGACCTGACCGTCCTGGGCGGCGAGAACACCGCCGCCGCGGATCGCCTCCCACGTGCCAGGACTCATGCCGGAATCCGTTGCGCGCCTGATGATGACCGCGTCGCCCGACAGCAGGTAGTCGCGCAGGGCACGCTGCCAGACGAGGTTGGCGTCTCGTGGGACTCGCTGGCCGTCCGGCCGCCGGACGGCCATGTCGGGCGCGTATGTCCGTCCCGTGACGTCCACCCAGTTGCTGCAGCCGTTGGCCAGATTGCGACTCAACGAATTCAGGACGATCAGCCCCATCGGTGAGTCAGACATCACACAGCGCGAGTGTCTGATCGCGGGAGCGAGCTGCTGCGACGGGAACCGACCCACCGAACTGCCGCGCCCATACCACAGCCCCACGGCGGGCGCCAGCAGCACCGCGACCACCACGACGACGGCGGCCGACGCGACGGTGCGTGCAGCAACTCGATCGATCATGCGCCGTCGTGGCGCCGGACGCCACATTGCGCCGGCAGCGACACACAACGCGCCGGCCGGCGTCAGGAAGTCGAGGTAGAAGAACAAGAAGGAGGGAGCGGCGACCAGGACGGCCGCTTGGGCGAACACCAGCGCGACCGGTAGCCGAGCGGTGGGAACCCGCCGCGCCAGCACGACCAGCAGCGCGGCGACGATCAGCACGACGCCGTCGATCGCAACCACAAGCCACCAGGAGGGGATCGCGTCGGGCAGCCGCTGCAGCATGAGCACCTGGCGCAGCGAGTTCGACTGATCCCGGCCCAGCTGCCACGAGATGACCATCTCCCACATCGCAGACGGCGCGAGCGCGAGGAACGGGACGCAGATCACGGTCATGGCAGCCACCGCGCCGAGCGCCACCCGCCCGGCGGCCCAGCGCCGGCGATGCACCACCAACAACCAGCCGACAACGACCGCCAGCGGCACGGCGTACCAGACCTTCACGCACGCGGCTGCGCCCAGCCCGGCACCGCACAGGATCGCCGCCCGCCTGCCGTGGCGCCTGCCGATGCCCGCATACCCGAGCAGACCACAGAGCAGCAAAAAGTTCGCCAAGGGCTCGAGCCGGCTCTGGTACTCGGCGTGTACCGCACCGAACCACACGGCGTAGAACAACCCACCCACCATGCTCGCCCCGCGGCTGAGCCCCAGGCGGCGGGCGATGGCCGCGACCAGGACGGCGTTGGCCGCGCCGGCGGCAGCGAACAGCATCGTCACGACGGCGAACCCAGCCTGATCGCTCGTCAAGCTGCCGACCCACGCCGCCGGAGCCGTGGCCAGCACCGCACCGGGCGGATGCAACAGGATGAAGTCGCGATAGGGCACACGGGCATGCACCAGCGCGGCACCCGACGCGTAATAAACGCTCGCGTCGTAGCCGAAGGCGCCTGCGAGCCCACCGGTCGTCAGTGGAACAAGCAGTCGCAACGCAAGGGCGACACAGAAGAGGCCGACGCAGGCGAACCTGCCAGCCGACCGTTGTGTCACTCCGCCAATGGCATCGCGGATCATGGGGAGTACTTTCGCCGCCCGGCAAGGCTGCTGCCCCAGGAGGAAGTACACCGCAGCGAGGTCGAGAAGCCAAGTCCACACACCACGCATCGTCTCCAAGCTAAAGACGGCTACGGCGCCTCCCGGCGTTGCTGCTTCGTGCGCATCCAGCACCGTCGCGTCGCAGACCGACGCCACCTCTTCCCCAGCGAGGTCCGCGAGGCCGTCTCGATTCTTGACCGCATGGTCATTAGGTGGTGAGCCAACTCCTCTTCTCGGTGCAAGCCGGCGGTCACGACTCCGGAAGAGACTCCGGAAGAGAGTTAAGTAGAACGTAAGTAGAATCAGGCGGGATCCGCTAAGCGTTATTCGCAGCTTCGCAAGCAAACCCGCATGGTTCTGCAGAGGAGTCGAGTGGGCGCACCTGGGATCGAACCAGGGACCTCTCAAGTGTGAAGTATCGCGAGGATGGCGGCGGCCGCGGAGTACCCGATTTGCAGCACAAACGTCTAATGGAGCTAGCCGGACTCGAACCGGCGACCTCCTGGGTGCGATCCAGGATCGCCCGGTTGCGACCCGAACCCGCGCTCCCCGGAAAGTCCCTAGTTGCAGGACTTTCCTTCACCGCTTCTCCCGGGCCGATCATCGTTTTTCACCCACCGGCCCGCATGGCGGGGTTGCACATGGGTTGCAAGCGACCTGTCGTTGTCGTGCTGCAAACGTTCTCGAACGCCCGTCCTCCGACCTGAAGCTGCGACGTACCTCAGATTCGATCTAACCGAGGCCGAGCTCGTCGTAGATGACGTCGTCGCCGTAAAGCGACCGGATGACCTCGTCCTGTTCTTTGACCAGAATCGAGAGCCACTCGGTGAAGCCGCTCTGCTTGCCGTAGAGCTTACGCCCGCTCATGTCCAGATAGGCGACGGCATTCTCGTGTCCAGGCGGCTCCCCGTCGACCACGAAGCACCACTCGTTTCCATTAGCGTCGAGCCCGAACGGGACCAGATTCCCGTAGCGCGTCTCGCCGCCTTCCCTGAACGGGATCACCTCGTCGGGGTCGCCTTCTCCGATCCGATCGATGTTCTGGATCGCCACGATCTGAGGGTTGCCGTCTCCAACTGCGCTGACCTCCTGAATCTCGAAGAGGTATGCGCCGTTGCTGAACTCGCTGACGAACCTCTTGTACGAATCGGGAAGCTCGTTGCCGAGCGCAGTCTCGGTCTTCTCGACGTCGGCTTGCGTCGCGGGCGCATACGTCTCGTGGCGACCCTCGTCGCGCAGCCTGGCAATAAGCTCGTCGATGTTCATGTGCGCCTCCGAGGTCTGGATTCTGGCATTTGACTCGTCCTCGGGAGCCGATGTACCCGAGCTGCCGCAGCCCGTCGCCAGCAGAACGACCAGCAGCGATAGGACGAGTCCGGTTCGCACTTCGCAGACGTTACGGGGACTCCCTCCGCTCCGTCGACGTCGCTGCTGGTTCACCCGTGCTCATCAGCACGAGCTCTGACCAGTCGGCGGCGCCTCGTCAGGGTTTGACGCTGCTCGCATCGATGATGCATCTGTGTCTCGCCTGCTATCGAGGCTGGTAGTTGCTGTACGCGAGAGGGCTCGCGAGTGCGTCGCTCAGCGCTCGATGGAGCGGCCGCGGCTGAGCTCTCGGCTGAGTCCGCGTTCGAGCTCGATCACGCGGCGGAGGCGGAGCAGGGTAGGGATCTCGTGCTCGCGTTCGAGCGCGCCGAGCATGCGGGCGAGATCGCCGGGGGAGGCGACCTGCGGGCGTACGCCGCGGCCGAGCGGCTCGCGGCTTGCCTGGCGGCGAAGGTCGTCGTACCCGTGGCTGCCGGCCGGTTCGGGGACGAGCTTGAGCTCGCCGGCGCGGGTGTCGAGCTCGACGACAGGGTCGCGCATCCGGGCGAGATCGAGTTCCTTGCCGTCGGTGCGACGGGCGTCGAGGTCCTCGAGCGCTTTCGCGAGCCGGGAGAGGTTCTCCTCGCGCATCGAGGGCGTGACGTCGAGGCCGTCGGTGACCTCGCCGGTGCCGTGGATCACGCGGGCGAAGGCGCCGATGACGACGAAGCTGACGCCGCGCGCCTGCAGTGCGGCGAGCAGCGTGTAGGGGTCGAAAGCAGAAGCCCGATCCGCCACGGTCTTCCCCTCAGCGTCCTTTCCTGGCTCGACTTTGCCCGAGTTGCTCGAGCATGCGCGCGACGCGCTCGCTCGGCGCGGCCATCAGCTCGTCGTGGATCTCGCGGTCGGCGCTCTCGTCGAGCGGCACCAGTACCAGGGGGATGTCGTAGCCGCAGGCTTGCACGCAGGCGAGCAGGCTCTCGACCGGCGGGGAGATCACGCCCTGCTCCCAGCGCGCGATCACCGAGCGGTCGCGACCGGTCCGCTCCGAGAGCTCCGTCTGGCTGAGGCCCGCCCGCGTTCGCGCCTCCCGGATCAGCTCGCCGCCACGCATACCCGAAGTCTACCGCTCTGATGCGTCACGAGCTATTAACACAGTAGGACCCATTTATGCTATCGTCCGCGTTCGATCGAGAAGGAGCAGCGTGATGGAGTCGATGATGACCGCCCGCCAGGTCGCCGAGCTGCTCGGGGTACACGAGAACTGGGTCTACGACCAGGCCGCCAGCGGCGTGCTGCCGAGCTACAAGATCGGCGGCGCCCGCCGGTTCGACGCGGAGGAGCTCCGGGCGTGGATCGCAGAGCATCGCGCCGTAGATCACAGGCGGCAGGCGCGAGGGCACGCAATCCGAGAAACCGTCACTCGGGCAACAGCGGGCAGGCGAGTAGGACGCAGCAGGAGCCGCCCCCGCGATCCCGAGCAGCCTAAGCGTTCGAGCGATGGGAAAGGCGAGCAGGCCGTCGACGACAGCGGCCAAGCGCAGCCGAGGCTGTTCGAGGCGTGAGGCGGCCGTCCGGGAGCGCGCGTACGTTGAGCCAATGAGGAAGAAGGCCTGCATTGTCAAGCGCGGCAACTCATGGGCCGTGAAGGGGCCGCTCCCCGACGGCCGCTACCGCTGGCAGACGATCGGCCCGCGGAAGCGCGATGCCGAACGCTTGCGTGACGAGATCAACCGCCGTGTCGCGCTCGGCGCGCTCTACCCGTCCAGTCCACAGACGTTCGCCGAATTCACCGAGGCCTGGCTCAAGCGGTATAGCCAGCGGGTCCGGCCGGCGACGCTGGCGAGCTGCCGCGACTCGCTCAAGCAGCTCGCCGTCTTCGACGGCTGGCAGCTCGAGACGATCCGTGCGGCTGACGTGGAGGATCACGTCTTCGCGATCGCCCGCCGCGCACCGCGCGCCGCCGAGCTGATGCTCGACACCCTGAAGATGATCCTCCGCAATGCGCGAGTGCGGGGCCAGGTCGTCGACGAGGCGGTCTTTCGGGTTCGGGCGCCCCGCCGTGAACGCGCCGAAATGCGCTTCCTCGAGTGGCGGGAAGTCGAGCTCCTCGCGTCCGAAACCGTGGAGCCCTACGGCAACCTCATCCGCTTCGCCTGCCTCTCCGGCCTTCGGCAGGGCGAGCTCTTCGCCCTCCGCGACCGCGCGGTGGACCTCACGCGCAGTCTCGTGCTGGTCGAGGCTGGGGCGCGGGCGGGGCAGATCGTCCATACCAAGACGAGCGCTGGCAGGCGCCAGGTCGGCCTTTCGGGCGAGGCGGTTCGCGTCCTCCGTGAGCAGTTACTCGCCCGTGTGCCTAACGAGCTTGGGCTCGTCTTCCCCACGCCCGGCGGCTCGGTCTGGCGCAAGGACAACTTCATGGCGCGGGTCTTCTGGCCGGCCGTCCGCCGCGCCCAACTTGCGCAGCTTCGCTTCCACGACCTCCGCCACACCTACGCCGCGCTCATGGTCGCCGCTGGCGCCCACCCCAAGCTCCTCCAGGCGCAGCTCGGCCACACCTCGATCAACGTCACCCTCAACACGTATGGACACCTCTTCCCCGACGCCTTCGCCGATGTGGGCCCCGCGCTCGACCGACTCGTGGAAACGGCCCGGCGAAAGACACACGGAGCCGATGTCGGGCTCGGCCCGTGAAGGTCCGCGAGATCCTCGCGCTCCTCGCTGAGGACGGGTGGCAGGTCACGGTCACGCGGGGAAGCCACCGACAGCTCAAACACCCGACAAAGCCCGGTCGAGTCACCGTCGCTGGAAAACGCTCCGACGACTTGCACCCCAAGACAGCGGCCAGCATCCTTCGTCAGGCAGGGTTGAGGCAATGAGCGACTACGACGAACAAGCGCAGCGGTACCTGATCCTCATCGAGGGCGGACCGCCGTCCAACTACTCGGCCTGGTCACCTGACGTGCCCGGCTGCGTGGCGACAGGCGCGACGGTCGAGGAAGTCGAGCGGGAGATGCGCGCGGCGATCGCCCTCCACCTCGAGGGGCTCGCCGCAGACGGCGAGTCGATCCCTGAGCCCTCCGGCCCCGGGGTCTACGTCGAACGGACTGCCGTGGCGTGAGGAGTCATTCGGCTCCGCGACACGACGCCGACGACCTCGAGCCCCAACCCCGGCAACCTCAGCTGAGACACAGATGGCGTAGCTTTCCTAACTCGCAGGGTCGTACCGTGCTTGGAAGCGCCTCCGCAGGTTCTCCTGCTCGCGGCGGGAGATCCAACCCCATGCCCAAAGAAGCGGAACGAAAGCGAACGTCAGCGCTGGCGCGATGAGCAATGTTTCTGCGTTCTCCCTCGTGAAGAGGCCGGAGGGATCTCGGGTCGCCGCGACGGCCGCGTAGACCAAGAGAGCGAAGCCGATCGTCGCCACAATTCCGTCAATCACCTTCCGAACCGGAGCGTGCGCTGAGTCGTAGGCCGCGACAACCTGCAAGCCGACGAACAAGAGAATGATCGGCATGAGGATCAGCTCGATCACGAACGGAAATACGTACAGGTTGACCAGGAACTCGATGAGGATCGTGAATCGCACAGCTTGCCGAAGCAGGATCTTGTAGAACCCCGGATCGGACGGTTTCGCGTGCGTCACAGCGCGGCCGACTAGAACAACTCCGCCCGTAAGGAACCAGTACACCGTTTCTTTCGAGGCGGTCGTGTGCCATAGGCCGGCCCACCTCGTGAGGAGCACCAAGCCCACGCAGCACAGCGCCGCGGAGCCGAAAACGAGCAGCAGCTTCGCTTGGAAGAAGGCCCGAACTACGTCGCCGAACGATGACGTGACGCTTCGTCCTCCCTTGACCGTGGCGTAGCCGATGAGGGCGAGCATCCACAGCAGCGCGGCTTCTTCGCGGCTGTTTAGAACGTCGAGGACGGCGACGGTCGTGCTCACGTTCCGAGTGTAGAACCAGTCTCAGACGCATCCCGCGACCGGGAGCCTCGAGCGGTCGGCTGAGCCCCGATCCCACGATTCGGCTCGCTTCGTCCGGGTCCGCTCGGGATCGCCCGTGTTGCGTATGGGTTGCAAGAGAAAGGCGGCCCGCTCGGGCCGCCTCCAAGAATCCCTGCAAATCGACGATGGAGCTAGCCGGGCTCGAACCGGCGACCTCCTGGGTGCGATCCAGGCGCTCTCCCAACTGAGCTATAGCCCCGCGGTCGGCGAAGTGTAGCCGCCCGTTAAGCACGTTCCAGACGTTCATCCGGTTCAAGACGGACGGCCACGCCCTCCGTAGCGTGAGCCCGGTCAACTCACGAGGGAGTTCCAATGCGGAAGAAGAGCCTTGCGGCCGCCGTCGCGGCACTCGCGCTGGCGGCAGGAGCCTCGGCCACGGCCGGGGCAGAGGAAGGCGTCGTGGCATCGGCGAGCGGCGGCTACAGCTTCAGCGGCCCCGTCCTCGGCGGCTTCATTGAGGTGCACCCATTCGCGTGGAGCGTCACCCTCCACGCGGACGGCAGCGTTCAGGGTCGCTACCAGTACACACAGGTCCGAGACGGCGTCGAGCTCACTGTGCGCGGCTCACTGACATGCGCGGTCATCCAGGGGAACAACGTCTGGGTCGGCGGCGTGATCGAGGACAGCTCACGGGCGAGCCTCATCGGTCTGGACATCTGGTTCCAGGCACAGGACAACGGCGAACCCGGATCCGGCGACACACCCGACATGTCGTCGACGATCGGCGCTGGCCCGCCCGGCGCGGGACAGCAGTACTGCGATGACGCGCCGGAGGTCCGGTTCCCGTTCCTGATCCAGGAAGGGAATTTGCAAGTCCGGTCCTAGCTCCTCCTCGACAACCGCTAACCAGGTTTCGCGTCTCGGCGTCCCATCGGATACCGGTGGAACGCATTGAAGTGCAGCGCGAGGGCGCCCGGGCCGTGAAAGCGGTCGCTGGAGCGTTCGGTCTGCAGCGGCTCCGGTTTGCAGGTGGTCACCGGATTCCGTGGTTCGAGCCCGAGTGGGGATATGTCGCGATCGTCCTCGACGGCGCGATGCAGAAGACGTTCTCGAGTGCGACATGGTCACTGCCGCGCGACTCGTTTGCGACGCTTCCGTCTGGCGCAGGACACTCCACCACTTTCGGTGTCAAGCCGACACACGTCATGACCGTCTATCCGACCACGGAAGAGTCGGCGCCCCTGTTTGCGCGTTTCCTACGACAGCGGCGTCACATCGTCGCGCCGGCCTCTGCAACGCTCGGTCGGCGGCTCGCGCTCGAGCTCGAGGCACGGGACGCGAGCTGGGGCCTAGCCGCTGAAGGTCTCGTCCTCCAGGTACTCGCGATGGGAGAGCGGGAAGCGTCCGTGCAACCGCGTCGCGGCGCGGCTTGGCTCGCGACGGTGATCGAGCTGCTGCGGGAGCGCACGCCCCACGCTCCCTCCCTCACCGAGCTGGCGGCCGAGGCCGGTGTGCATCCCGGCCATCTGGCCCGAGCCTTTCGGCAGAGGTTCGGGGTGACCGTCTGCCAGTACTCGCGCAGCCTGCGACTCGAATGGGCGGCATCGCAGCTTGCAGGTGAGGCGCCGCTGGCGGAAGTGGCACTCGAGGCCGGCTTTGCCGACCAGAGCCATTTCACGCGTGAGTTTCGTCGCCACTTCGGAATGACGCCCGGCCGCTACCGGGAACTCTCGCTGCGCTGAGCGATGTAGCTTCCGCCCATGGAGACCGGACGCGTCGAGGCCTTCAGCGACGGCGTCTTTGCGATCGCGATCACGCTGTTGATCTTGGCTGTCGGGTTCGAGCAGGCCATCGCAGAAGGCGACGTGAAGCACCAGTTGCTCCACCTCTGGCCCGCGTACATCGCCTACGCGGTGAGCTTCCTCACCATCGGGATCATGTGGGTCAACCACCACGCGGTGTTTCGGCATTTCGAACGCGTCGATCGGCCGCTGCTCCTGCTGAACATCTTCCTCCTGATGTGCATCTCCTTCACGCCCTTCCCCACGCGCGTCGTCGCCGAGCATGTGCACAACGGCGCTGACCGCAGGGCGGCGGCAATCCTTTACGGCTTGACGATGACTCTCACGGCAATCTGCTTCTTCGCCGTGTGGATGTACGGTTCACGCCGACTTCTTCGTCCCGACGCGGACCGGCGCGAGGTCACCGGAATCACCCGCAGCTATCTTCCAGGCGCGCCGATGTACGCCACCGCGACGCTCGTTGCCTTCGTCAGTTCCATCGCGAGCCTCGTCATTTTCGGTGTGCTCGCGGTCTTCTACGCGATCTCGGCCTCGTTCTTCGGCCGCGACGAGTGACCTTTTACCGCCTCGACAGTCGCGCGCACCGCGTGCTCGGGCGAGCCGTGCTCATACGCCGCGGAGCCGAGCAGAAGCATGAGGTCCGACGAAACGCCCGCGGCCTCGATCTGAGCGGCAGCGTTGTCGGGGCCGACGCCGCCCCCGATCACAGCCACCGATCGGCGCAGGTCAGCCAACGGACGATGACACGCCGCGATCTGCGCACGGACGTCCGAAGCCGTGTCGTAGACGCTCCCGGTGAACGAACCGACCTGCACGTAATCGGCCCCGCACAGGCGCGTCAGCTCCGCGATCACCGAGGGCGCGACTCCGAGATCTCGGTTCCGCGCCCACAGCGCGGCGCCGACATGGTGAGCGAAGATCGGCACGCCCAGGTTCGCGGCGCGCAGAGCCCGTAACGCATCGATCCCTTGCGCGAACACGTTCAGCATGACCGCGCCTGCTCCGGCTTCCACGGCACGCGCCGCACGCTCGAGGAGCGACTCGACCGGTCCGGTGACGTTCGGGGCGTAGCGCACACGGCTCGGGATCGCAGCCGTTACGGCTGCCACACGCTCCTCCAGCGAACACCACTCCTGGTCTCCGAGCAGCTCGTCGTCCTTCACGAGGTCGGCGCCTCCCGCCGCCAGCTGAGCCGCCGTTGCTGCAACCTCCGTCGGTGTGAGACCGAGCGAGGGCTTCACGATCGCGCCGACGAGCACCGAGTCGGGTGCAGCGAACGCAGGACCGGGGAAGAAGCCGGCCGGCCACTCCACCTCTACGAGCCGACAACGTCTGAACGCCGAGCTGTCGGCCCATTCGCCCGCAAGCAACGAAGAGACCAGCAGCGTGACGTCCGCACCCCAGTTCGCTTCCGAAAACTCCAGAACGGCACGGCCGCCTTCGCGCGCAACCACGTGCCCGCGCACGTGCTCCGGCCCGTCCGCACGGCCGACCGACTCGATCAGCGCGAGTGTCTCCGCCGCCTCAGGAGGATCGAGCTCGTAGGTGGCGCGGATCACGAAGCCGAACGCTAGAGCGGAGCGCGTCCTCACGCTGCGCGAGCTGAATCGCGCGCTGCTCGAGCGGCAGTTTCTCCTGCGCCGCCGGGGGCTCGGGCCCGTCGACGCAATCGAGCGACTGGCGGGCCTGCAGGCGCAATGGCCGAAGTCGCCGTACCTCGCCCTGTGGTCGCGCCTTCAGGGGTTCAAGCGCGACGACCTCACGCGCGCGCTGGAGGAACGAAAGGTGGTGAAGGCGACATTGATGCGCGCGACGCTGCACATCGTCTCGAGCGACGACTACCTCCAGTTCGCGGCGGCCCTGAGAGGGCCGGCGCTCGCAGGGCTGACGATACGAGCCCAAAAGGCCGTCCCCGATCTCGACCTCGTCCGCTTCGCCCGCGAAACCCTTCGTCGTGCGGGGGACGGGCCCCACCGGCGGCGCGATCTCGTCCCCGAGGCAGCGAGCGGCGACGTGCAGGGTTGGGTCAGGTGGCATGCCCTGAAGGCACACGGCTACCTGCTCGATGCGCCGCCTTCGGCCTACTGGCGCGGGTTCGGCGAGAGCGGGCCGTATGTGACGGCAAGGAGCTGGCTCGGCCGAGAGCCGGGCGACGAGCACACCGGACGAGTCCACCTCGTCCGTCGCTACCTCGCTGCTTTCGGCCCCGCGACCACAGGCGACATCGCCTACTGGAGCGGGCTGAGCAGGACCAGACTGGAAGCCGCGCTCGCTGAGCTCGAGGTAGAGCTGCGTCATTTTCGCGACGAGAAGGGGCGGCCGCTCCTGGACCTCCGCCACGCGCCGCTACCGGATCCGGAAACGGCGGCGCCGATTCGATTCCTGGCGAGGTGGGATGCGTCGCTGCTCGGTCATGCGCCGCCCGAACGCGAGCGGATCCTGGCGGAGAGCCTCCGCAAGACCGTGATCAGGAACAACGGCGACGTCCTGCAGTCGGTGCTCGTCGACGGCTTCGTCACCGCTCTTTGGAACATCGACAAGAAGGGCGAGCTCCAGATCGAGCCGCTCCGCCGGCTGACGAAAGCCGAACGCGCGGCGATCGACGAGGAGGGCGAAGGGCTCGTGCGGTTCGTCTCCGACTAGGAAGACACGAAGAGCGTGAGCTCGGGCTCGCGCTCTCCGCGAAGGACCGCAAGGTCCACCTCCACGCATCGAATACCGCGCACGTCTGCGAGCGTACGCGCCTGCGGTTTGATGCTCTGCGCCGCCAGGATGCCCTGGCACTCGCCGTCGATGCATTCGAGATAACGGCAGAGCTGCTCGACGGCTTCGATGGTGGCCACGCGCTTGATCTCGACGGCAACCCAGGCGCCATCCTCGTCGCGACACATGAGGTCCACTGGTCCGATGTCGGTCGGCCACTCGCGGCGGACGAGGCGTAGCCCGTCGCCGAGGACCGCCGGCCTCGCGGCTAGCTCCTCTTGCAAATGACGTTCCACTCCATCCTTCTGCAAAGCCACCGATTCGCCCATTTCGTGCGTCACGTCACTGACGATCTGGACTAGGCGGATTTCGAGTCGGTCTTCCGTCGTGCCTGCGCGTTTGCGCACCACGATCGACTCGTCCGACTCCTCGATCACGCACGGCGCCGTCATCCAATTCAAAGGCTTGTAGGCGCCGGAATCGTCGTGGACGAGTACCGAGCCATCCGCCTTGAAAACCAGGAGCCGAGTCGCCTCTGGCAACGTCGCCGTCAGGCGACCCGTGTAGACGACTTCACAGCGGGCGACGACTAGGCGCATGGACCGCCGAACCGTACTGTCCCTTTCGGACAGGCCCAGGAACGGTCGCCGGGACTTGGTCGCGCTACCTAGACGCGCGGACGGTCGAGAAAGACCAGGTGGCGGCGTAAACGCGCTCCACGCACCGACACCGCCACGCGGGTCCCGCTAGGTCACGGCTGGTTGCCGATCCAGCCGAACGATCAATTGTCGGACGATGACGCGGCCTGGCAACGCATGTTATTGAATCGAATCGGTCGCGTGAGCGCGAGGTCGATGTTCGGGTTTCCGAAGTTCGCAGGGCCGTCGAAGGCAGCCACCGTCCCACGTACCCCCCACTCTCACACGGCAATTGCGAGCAGAATCTGAGAGTAAGGGAGAAGACCCCGTCGGTCATATGGATCGTAATTGCGCTGGCCATCGTGTCGAATGGGAAATTCGTTTCGGTGCCACCGACGAGGCGCACAAGCGAGCCACCATCGGTGATCGGCGGCGGCGCGGCGACCGAGAGAGCGGTGTTGGTGACCCTGACGTTTGCCCGTCCCTTGTTCGTGAACCTTGATGTGCCCGTTGCCGTCGATGTTCTGCTCCCGCACCGGCAACGGCGTGTTCGTGACCGTGACCGCCTGAGCGAGCCCCGTCGCCTGCGCGATGTCGTCACGGAACACCGTCGTCCCGAGCAGGACGCCCACTCCGACGAGTAGAAGCCCCGAGATGATGGCTCTGCGCCGCATAAGCCCTCCTTTCCTCGATTAGGACGCGGAGGGGCGAGCGCGCCCCTGGGCGCCCGCGAACTACCTGGAATCAGGGAGTGTTGTCGAGGCAGCGCACGGTGTCCAGATCGCCGAAATCGGATGGCAATGCGCCATCTGCGGCTGATACGGCACTCTCGTCCGCATAGATCGCCCAATACAGTGCGCGCCCATCTGGTTCTCTCGCTGCCTCGCGGAGCGAGTCGGCGACGTTGCTAACGAACTGCTCTTGATCGGACGAGACCTCCAGGGCCTCGACGGCTTCGCGATTCGCGTCGTCGATGGGCCGGAGGGAGACCATGGACGAACGGTAACTCGGAGACGGCTTCCTGAGCTAGAACCTTTGAAGTCTTAGATGACGCTCGCGCCCAGGACGACGACGAGCAGGAAGGTCCCCATTCCGACGTAGCCCAGCACGATCCCCGCGATCGCGAGGCCGCGGCCGCCGAGGCGACCGTGCGAATGATCGATCTGGCTCTTCGCGACGTAACCGAAGACGAGGGCGAGCGCGGACCCGATCCACCAGAGCCAGAGAATGCCCAGCACGAGCGACGCGATTGCCAGCCCGCTGGTCTGAGCCGCCGGGGCCAGAGCCGGAATCGGCACCACTGCGTAGCCATAGGGCGGATCCGCCTGTCCGTAGGCCGGGCGGTAACGAGGCTCCCCGTCGGGGCCGAGCTCGTAGCGCGACTCCGATGGTGTGTCGCTCAACCGTCGCTCCTTCCGTTTCGTCGTGCCGTTCGCCAAACCATAATCCGGACCACCCCAGGCCCACAACTAGCCCTTCGTGGAGGCGGCGCCCCTCGGAGAACCTGGCCCTCGATCCGACTCAAGAGATGTTGCCCCTCCTCGACGGAAGGGCCACAGGAGGTTCTCGAGCGGTTCGGACACGGACGGAGGCGATAACGTCGGACGCCTGAGCGACGAACGCGTTCTGTCTTTGCGCGAGCTGAATCGTGCGCTGCTGGACCGGCAGCTGTTGCTGGGGCGCCGGCAGCTCGGCGTGCAGCGGGCCGTCGAGCGGCTCTGTGCGTTGCAGGCGCAGTACTCCCTTTCTCCGTACATCGCGCTCTGGTCGCGCTTGGTCGGCTTTCGCAAGGAACAGCTGACGGGAGCGCTCGAAAGGCGCCGGGTCGTCAAGTCCTCGCTCTTTCGCATCACGCTGCACATCACGAGCGCCCGTGACTATCCCTACTTCGCTGCGGCCTGGCTTCCAGCGGCCCAGGAGACAACGCCCCGCGTGACCGCCAAGTCGATCGCTCAGCTGTCGCGGAAGGTGAGCGCCGCCGCCAAGAAGCCAATCACGCACGAGCAGCTCGAGTCGCTCGCGGCCGAAGGGATGGGCGGCTTTCGCTGGCGCACCCGAGCGCTCGCGCCGCTCGTGCACCTGCCGCCGAGTGGAACCTGGCGCTTCCATGGACGGCCGGAGCTGCTCGCAGCGCAGGCATGGCTCGGCCTCGATCTCCCGACTCGCGAAGAGGGCGCGGAGCGGATCGTGCGGAGCTATCTCGCCGCGTTCGGTCCAGCGACGCAGGAGGATCTTCTCCGGTTTACAGGCGTGCGGGCCGGCGATCTGCGTCCTGGGCTCGAGCGACTCGAGCTGCGAAGGTTTCGCGATGAGCGAGGACGCCTGCTGCTCGACCTGGCGCGCGCACCGCTGCCGGACGGCGAAACCCCCGCGCCGACCAGGTTCCTGCCGAAATGGGACTCGTCGCTCCTCGCGTACGCGCCACCGGAGCGGACGAGAATCCTCCCGGAAAAGTACCGCCAGACAGTCATCAGGAGCAACGGCGACGTCCTTCCGACTGTCCTGGTCGACGGCTTCGTCGCCGCGACTTGGGACGTGAACAAGAAGGGCGAGCTCCAGATCACTCCGGTGCGCCGGTTGACACGAAGCGAGCGGGCGGAAATCGACGCCGAGGGCGCGCGGCTCCTCGAGTTCGTCCGGGACTAGACGACGAGCGTCAGCCGGTCCGGTGGAGGCGTCCTAGTCGTCGTAGTTGGGAACAACCGAGACAACCGCGGCGGCGGCCTTCGCGAATGGAATCGCGGTGAAGCTGCCGGACACGCTGAACGCCTCCCGCGCTCCGAACGCCAGCGGACCGCTCGCATAGCCCGCGCCTCCTCCGATGATTCCTCCTTCGACATCGAGGATGATGACGCCGACAGTTCCAGACCGCATCGGATTCGCACGGGTGTTCAAGAGCTGCCCCCGAACAGAATCAACGTACGGCTCGGAGCTGCGGGGGGCGATGATGACGTCACTGATCAAAGGCGGCATCGCGAGTTCACGAGTATCCGACGTCGCACCAACGATGACTTCCAGGCGAACGACTTGATCCTGTGTGGGGATCGCCTGTTGCCCGCCATACGTGATCCTGGCGTTGGCCGGAAGCCTGGAGATACGGTCGTGTGCGCTTCCCAGGATGCGGTTCGACTCGTCTACGAAGTTCACCAAGAGTGTGACGTTGACTGCGTCCGACCGAGCGCGTGCGTTCTTGATCACGAGCCCATAGCTCACGTCGCTTCCGGGGCTGAAGCGGCGCGGGCGCTGAGTAAAGCCGCTGTCCTCGATGTTGATCTTGGGTGCCTGCAGGGCAAGCTGCACGAGCATCGACGCGCTGGCCGAACCGGCTCCTTCACAACGCAGCCTCACTACCGCCCGACCCTCCGGCACGTTCGGAATTCGAACGGTCCAGAAGACACGACCGCCCGCAGCCTGCTGAGTCTGTGACCGCTGGACACGACCACCCCGATACGTAATCGCCAACTGGCAGGACTTTCCGGCCGGGGCGACCGATGCGGCGATGGTCACTCTTTGCCCCTGAAACACCCGAGCAGGACTCCGAAGCGCAACCCTCTCCGCGCTCGCTGCAGATCCCGAGACCGCAGCAAGGGCGGCAACTACCACCAGGGCGGCCAAGAATCCGTGCCGAAAGAGCCTGCAGCGGTGCACTCCCGAAAGCAAACACGCCTCACAGGCCTGTGGCTCCGCACGATCGGCCAGGGAAGCCTATCCCGGGGGATAGCGTGCAGGGGCTCGAGCACGGAACTATGCGCGCTGTCCGACGCCGCGCGGGCGGCGGTGGACCTTGGTCCTAGACCCGTTTGCCCTTTCGTCTGATGCCTCGACACCCCGCCGGAGATAGCGTCGCTGAGAGATGTCGGACTTCGCAGCGACCGTAACCCCCGACCAATCCACTTCGAAGCCGCTCGGGTTCGCACCTGCCCTGATCAGCATCTTCATCTCGCGCGCACTGGCGGCGACGCTTGCCCGGTTGATCTGGCTCGCCCTCCCGCTCTACGGAGGTTGGAACAGCTACGGCGGGTGGAACTCGTACCTAATTCTCTACAGCCTGTTCGTGAGCATCCTGGCAGCGTTCGGCATCCCCCTTCTCCTCAGGCTCTTCCGATACGAGATCTCGTATGCCGGCGCGCTGATCGCCCTCTTCGTCGGCGACATCGCGGCGATCTTCCTCTACAAGAGCCTCATCGCCCATGCTGCGCGCTCGCCCTACCTTCTCGTCCCCTCGAGATCCGCCTTTGGCGCCCTGGGCCTGATCGTGTCCCTCCTGCTGAGCGCCTGGATCCTTCAACTGGCGGCTAACCGCCGGCATCGACGTGCGCCAAACAACAGAGGCTAGGCCGAGAGAGGCGAGCAGCTCGAGCTAGAGGCGCTCGACGCTGGAGCCGCCGACGATCGCGTCACGGCCGTCGCCGAACCGCACCCACGCCTTGCCCGCCCCGTCGTAGTCCGGCGACCAGACGATCAGCGTTGCGTCCTCGCCGGCGACACGCACACGTTCCGTCCCTTCGGAGTGTGCCCCACGCCAGACCCGGACGAACGGGTTCTCTTGCCACTCGCGCTCAATCGTGGTCTCGTCCATGTGTCCCGGCAAGACGCGCGTCTCGTGCGGAAGCTTCATGAGAATGTCCATCACCGAGCTCCGCACCTGTTCGAACTTCCCGCCGCCAACCGAGTCCTTGAACAGCGTATCGCCGGTGAAGACGGCTTCGCCGTTCACGACGAAGGCGACCATGTCATCCGAGTGGCCGGGCGTCTCGAGAGCCTCGACCCGCAAACCTCCGACCTCCACGCCATCCGTTCGGACCGGTAGGCCCAGCTGTCCCTCGTTCACGACATGGTCGTGGTGAGAGTGGGTCCGAAGGACGACCTGCGGCTCGACCCGCCACTGCTTGGCGGCAGCCTGAAGCGGCTCCAACGCAGCTCCCGAGTCGACGTAGAGCGCACTCCCGCCCTCCTCGTCCGCGACGAGGTACGCGTTCGAGAGCCAGTCCGGATGCATGCTTCGCTGGACGAGCACGGGGGTAGGCTACCCGGACAAACTGCGATGAGGAGGCACTGAGATGGGTCTGTTTTCACGCTTCGCGCAAATCGTCAGGGCGAAGATCAGCGCCCTCCTGAACCGCGCCGAGAACCCGAATGAGACGCTCGATTACTCGTACGAGAAGCAGCTGCAGTCCCTGCAGAACGTCAAACGCGGCGTGGCCGACGTCGTCACGGCGAAGAAGCGTCTCCAGATCCAGACCCAGCAGCTCGAGCAAAGCGTCGTCAGGCTCGACACCCAGGCCCGCCAGGCGCTCGCCGCCGGGCGCGAGGATCTCGCGCGGCAGGCACTCGAGCGCAAGTCGGGCCTCCAGCAGCAGCTGCTCGATCTCGACACGCAGGTGAAGCAGCTGGAGGAGCAGCAGGAGAAGCTCGTTGGGAACGAGAAGCAGCTGTCCGCTCGCATCGAGCAATTCCGCTCGCAAAAGGAGGTCATCAAGGCGCAGTACTCGGCAGCGGAGGCGCAGGTGCGGATCGGCGAGGCGGCCACCGGAATCGGCCGCGAGATGGACAACACCGGCCTCGCCATCCAGCGGGCGAAGGACAAGACGGAGCAGATGCAAGCGCGCGCGTCGGCGATCGACGAGCTCGTCCAGGCCGGCGACCTCGAGGAACTCGGCTCGGACAAGACGCAGCTTGATCGGGAACTTGCGGAGCTCGCCTCGCAGCAGCAGGTGGACCGTGAGCTCGAGGAGCTGAAGGCGGAAGTGGGCGCGGGCGGCGACAAGAAGGAGCTCGAGAGCTAATTCCTCGATCCGCGAGAGGTTTCGCCTGCCGGCCGAGGGGGAGAAACAATGCGAAAAGTGGGGATGCCCGCGACTGGATCGCAGGTATCCCCGTTGCTTTTGCGAAAGGACTCTCGGAGCGGGCGGAAACCGCCGATAGGAGCTCTCGTGACCGGTAGGACCTTGGCTGAGCTGTATTGCGTTGGAGGCGCGGTTCTGGGCCTCTGGGCCCTCGTCCGTTTTCCGTCGCGGGCACCCTCGACGCTCAGCGGCGCGATGTTCGCCCTCATAGCGGCGGTCGCTGTAACAGCGGCGATCCCGACCCTCCTCGGGTATTCCATCGCCCATGGAGGCAAAATCGGGGGCGTCGCCGGCCTCATCGGGCTGGTTCTCCCGGCGCTGACGGCAATCTTCTGGTCGGCGGGCTCGCTGTTCCGCGTCTTCAGCGGGCTCTTCAACCGCGGCGTTGGCTGACGCTGCGGCGGATTACGAGAGCGTCAGGACAGGCATAATGTCGAGGTGGCAGCTCTTGCCATAGCTTTTGCCGCAAGCTTGCTTGCGGGTCCGTCGATGGGCATCATCGCGGCGAGCGCTGGGTGGGTGCAGGGGGTTCGACCACGGCAGTTTCTGCGCGAGTGCCGCCCGCTCCTCAGAAGGTGCGCTTTCGGGTTCGCGTCGATGGGCCTCGTCCTTGGGGCGGTTGGGGTGGCCGAAGCAGATCGGCTCCAAGCGGCCCTCGGCTCGACGTGCGCAGCAGCAGCTTTCCTCGTCGCCATCGCGACCTGGCTCCTCCTCGTCGAGCCCGAGGATGAGGGCGACGAGCCGAATGGGCTCGACGAGCCCAAGTGGTGGCCTCAGTTCGAGGCAGACCTTGCCGACTGGACTCGGCAGACCCGGATTCCCGTAGGTCCCCGCCTCTAGCGCGCACCGTCTCCCGGCGCACGCCTTGGGTTGAGCCGAAGGTCTAGCCGATTCTAAACCTTCGCCCGTGCGCGGTGACCCCGCGTTTGAGGCCTTATTCATGAGCAAGGGGCGTCGCGCGGCGCGGCGCCAATCCGACACGGGAGGTAAGTGGGATGCTCACTCGCATCCAGGTCTTTCTCGGCAAGGTCTTCACGCTCGAAGCGGAAGATCTCAAGCGCGAGGAAGGTCAGACCGTTACGGAGTATGGCGTCGTTCTGGGCGTGTTGATCGTCGCCCTGGGCGGAGTCGTCTTCGTGTTGAGGGACAACATCGCGGCCTTCATCGACAAGGTCGGCGCAGCCCTCGACGCGCTCATTCCGTAAGGGAACTCGCACGATGGCGAAGGTGACACACGCAACTCTCGGCCTGGCTCACAGCTTCGAGCCGGTCTCTGACATGAGGCCTGTTGATGAAGATGAGGGACAGACCGTGACGGAGTACGCAGTCGTGCTCAGCGTGGTCATCATCGCTCTCGCTGGTGTGGTCTTCGCGCTCCAGGGTCAAATCGAGTCGTTCATCGAGAAGGTGGCGACGGAGATTGCGGCGATCCTGCCTTAGCGAGGAGAGCGGGACAGGCCCCCGGCTGTCGTTCGACCCGAAGGGTTCGACGGCGGCGGGGGGTCTCTCTCCCGTTCGGCGCCGGCGAAGGCTCGCCATGCGCTTCGCCCGCGATGAGTCGGGCCAATCCGTGGTGGAGTTCGGCATGGTCGTGCCGATCCTTTGCACGCTCGTTCTCGTGTTCGTCGATTTCGGCAAGGCGATGAACTACTGGATAGATCTGACGCACGTCGCGAATCAGGGAGCGCGTCTCGCTGCAGTCGATCTCGACCTGTCGAAGGCTCCATATAGCAGTGGCCTTTCGCTCCAGCAATACGTCCAGCAGCAGGCCGAAACGTCGGAGCTGAAGGGAGCGACCGTCTCGATTTGTTTCCCCACCGGCGATCAGACAGCGGGGTCTCCGGTGACGGTTGAGCTCGCCTACGACTACAAGTTCATTCCGTTCATCAACCGCACGATCACGATCAGGGGTAAGGCGACGATGCGGCTAGAGCACCAGGCTACGCACTTCTTGGCCTCTGGAACGTGTTCGGTGCCGTGAATGTGCGCTACTCAATTCGTTCCGAGGAGGGAGGCGTGATCGTCCTTGTCGGCCTCTTGATGCCGGCGGTCATCCTGCTCCTCGCCCTCGCGGTCCAGATCGGGAACTGGTACGCGCACAAGCGCCATCTTCAAGTGCAGGTGGACGCGGCAGCGCGTCTGGGAAGGGATCGCTGACGCTCTGGTACCAGCGAAATCAATACCCGCCCCCGACGAAGACGCCGGCGGACGTGGACGTTCCCGAAGGCCAGGACGCCTGTGCGAGCGCGATGTTCGACGTGAAAGCCACCGAAGCTGGGATTCCGCATCTGTTCAACATCGGGCTATCGCCGGTGAATGTTCATGCGCACGCCCGCGTCGAGCTGCGCCTGCTCACGCAGATGAGGGGTCTGTTGCCCGTCGCCGTTCCCGACACGCGCTTCGACTTCGGTTTCGCAACGTTCATCAACGAGGCAACCGGCGCCGTGATCGCCGGGCCGGTCGCGATGACAAAGAGTGGCACGAACGCCAAGGGCCAACAGCTTTGGGCCACACCCTCACCCCCGGCGGTGCCGATCGAGGCAAGAGACATCGGCGTCCGGATCCGGTTGGTGGCGGGAACCGACCCGAACCGAGCGTGCGGACAGCTCTATACGGAGTGCTATACGGACCCCGACCTGACGACCGAGGGCCTGGTCCACATCCGAGGGTGGACCGCCACAGGTGGCCCCCTGCAGCCGGTCGAATTGCGCAACGTCTGGATGCTGCCCGGCAGTTGCGACCCGCATTCCTATTTCACGATGATCGATTGCAGCGCGGGGATCCAGGCCGAGGTCGACTTCGGCGACCGGCTGATCATCGGTCCGGACGCCACAGCTACCGTCACCGCGACGATCGCCGGCGGGGGAACGGTCGACCTCACACGCGGCGCGCCGGTCGCCGGAACGACATTCACCTGGACAGCCGGCGGCGGCCTCGGAGTCGGCGGGCCGGGCGCGCACGCCGTCACGATGCACTACAGCTGGGAACAGACGACGGGACTCTGGCGCGGCAACACCTGCACGAACAAGGGGAGCAATCCGTGCAAGCAAAGCGGAGCTTTCGAAGGCGGAAACATGGTGCAGCGTCCGTTCGAAGGATCGCTGGACACGTCAGGGCCGATCCAGCAGGTCGACATCTTTGAGTCAGGCGTCAGTACATCCGGCGCGCACTCGTTCGAGCAAGGCACGACGCACACGCTCGGCGTGACCATCGCGACGGCGGGCACTCTCCGCACTCAGGCTGATGCGACAGATCCCGTCATCTTTCTCCGCGTGACGGGAAGCCGAAATCAGTCGATCGACTGCGATCCTGACATCCCAAACCTGGCGGACGAGCTGGCACAAGGTTGCGGTCCGGCGTACACCATCAACTCCACCCTGACGTGCCCCGCCTACAACGAGCTCTGGGGGACGCCGCAGCCGTGGGACTGCGTCAAGGTGCAGACGGGTGGCGCGGTCGGACAGGTGGAGCGCGGAATGAAGGACCGCATCCTCGGGGGTTCGAACTCGTGCACCGCGCCGATCAACTGGCCGGACTATGGACCCGACGACCGGCGAATCGTGCCGCTGATCATCACGCCCTTCGGGAGCTTCAACGGCAGCGGCAACACAATCGTCCCGGTGATCGACTTCGGAGCCTTTTACGTAATGGGCTGGAACAGCGATCCGTGTCCCGGCGCAGTGCCCGTCCCGAAGGGCTACATCGCGGGGCACTTCATCAAGTACATCCCGAGGAACCCAAACGGCTCCGGCGATACGGCGTGTTACCTCAACGACCCAACGAAGCTCACGCCATGCGCCGCAGTAATGACCAGATGAAACGAGGAGGAGACGAATGCAACTCGCAAGCAAAATGATCTCAACGAAGCGCGGGACGCTCCTTCTCGCTGGGGCAGCCGCGCTTCTTGCAGGGGCACTGATCTTGATCTACCTGAATGGCTATCGAAAGAGCGTGAAGTCAGAGGGCGCGCCTGTGACAGTCCTCATCGCCAGCGAGAACATCCCCAAAGGGACATCGGGGACCGTCATCGCGTCGAAGAACCTGTTCAAAACGACCACGATGCGTGAAAGCCAGCTCCGAGAGGGCGCGTTCAGCGATCCTGCGACCCTCAACGGCAAGGTGGTGACGCAGGAGATCTACAAGGGCTCGCAGTTCACCGCGACCTCCTTCGCAACTGGCGGCAAGACGCTCGTGAGTGGCCTGGCGGGGGACGAAAGAATCGTCGCAATTCCGCTCGACGCCGCTCACGGCCTCATCGGCGAGATCGAACCCGGCAGTCATGTAGACATCTTCGCCGGCTTCAACATCGTGTCGCTCCGGCCTGACGGCACGCCGACCGCCGGTGGCCAGGCTCGAGCAGTCCTGAAGCGGATCATCACCGACGTGCCCGTTGTGGAGATTGCCGGCAAAGCCGGTGGAATGGGCTCGAACGCGACGAAGGTGCTAGTGACGCTGACCGATAAGCAGGCGGCAAACCTCGCCTTCTCATCGGATAACGGCAAGGTCTGGCTCTCGATGCGCCCCGGTGCAGGCGCTGAATCGACTCCGCCCGAGCTCGTCACGGTCGAGACAGTGCTGCTCGGAACGCCTCCGCTCACGGTTCTCCGCTCGTTGAGGGGGCGTTGATGAGCCGCCGCCAGCTGAGCATCTTCATGGCGCTCGACGATCGCGTGGACCAGGACGCCGTGCGCAACGCGCTGCCGCCGGGGACGCCGGTGCGGATGGCCACGCTCGACGACGCCGCCGCACGGATGTCCACCCTGCTCGGCAGCGAACCCGTGGATGTTGTGCTCATCGGGTGCGGCGAGGATTCCGACCGCGCTTTGCACGCGATCGAGGCGGCTGGGGCTGCGCGGCCGGAGACGCCCGTGATCGTCCTCTACGCCGGCAGCCCGAACGGATTCATGGAAGCGGCATTCGACGCAGGGGCCGAGGATCTCATCGCGCTACCGCAAACATCGGGCCAGCTCGTCTTCGCACTGGAGAAGGTAATCGCGCGGAAGCGCGGCACAACAGGCGCCGTCGCAAATCCGCTGATCACTGTTCTCGGTCCGAAGGGCGGAACAGGAAAGACGCTGACGGCCTGCAACCTCGCGGTAGCTCTGGCTCTCGAAGGTGTGCGACCGGTCGTGATCGACCTCGACCTGCAATTCGGCGATGTGGGGCTCGCACTCGGTCTCAAGCCTGAGAAGACGATCTACGACCTGGCCACCTCGGTTGGCTCTCTGGACGGCGGCAAGGTCGACAGCTTTGTCTCCTTGCACGAGTCCGGGGCGCGAGCGCTCCTGGCGCCGGTTCGACCTGATCAAGCGGCCGCGATCAAGATCCCCTTCCTTCAGCAGTTGTTCGAGATCCTGCGAACGGGCTACGACTTCGTGATCGTCGATACCCCGCCGTCATTCTCGCCGGAGGTCATCGCGGCGATCGACGCGTCATCGCACCTGTGTGTGGTCGGGATGCTTGACGCACTCTCCCTCAAAGACACGAAGATCGGATTCGAGACGCTCCAGCAGATGGGGTACGAGCCTGAAGAAACGACGCTCGTACTGAACCGAGCCGATACGAGCGTGGGGATCAGCAGCGAAGACGTCGCGTTGATTCTCGGCAGGACGCCGGATGTACTTGTCCCGAGTGATCTTGCAATTCCGCGTGCGATCACTCGCGGGCAACCGATCGTCGTCGCCGAGCCGCGCTCCGGCCCTGCACGCGCATACATCGCGCTCGCCCGCGCGTATGCGAGCGCCCGACCCGGCGCCAGGTCGGCCGTCGTCCCCACCGAAGCAGAGCGGGCCCCCAGCCGTCGCCGGTTGCTCAGAAAGGCGCGCTAGGTCATGGAGCTCCACGAGCGTCTTTCGACACAGGCGTCAGCACTGGCAGCCGAGAACGGCGGCCGGGATCCATTTGCCGAAATAAAGAACCGGATCCATCTCGAGCTTGTCAGCGAGCTCGGGCCTCGCCTGTTCGACGTCGCCGACTCCGAGTCGGTGCGTCGGACCGTGGAAGAAGGGATCCGAGACCGGCTCCGGCAGGAAGCGGTACTGGCCCACGAGGATCGCCAACGCCTGGCGGCCGAGATCGCGGATGACATCTTCGGTTACGGCCCGCTGGAGCGTTTGCTCAACGATTCCTCGATCTCGGAGGTGATGGTCAACGGCTGCGAAGACATCTGGATCGAGCGCGATGGTCTCATCTCTCAAACACCGCTCCGCTTTTCCGACGACTCGCAGCTACGGCGGATCATCACGAAGATGGTCGGCCAGATCGGACGCAGGATCGACGAGTCTTCGCCGATGGTCGACGCAAGACTTCCGGATGGCTCCCGCGTCAATGCGATCATCCCTCCGCTCTCACTATCCGGGCCGCTGCTCACGATCCGGCGTTTCGCCAAGGAGCGCTTCGGCATGGGGGAGCTGATCGGGACCGGCACGCTCAGTCGCGATGCAGCTGATTTTCTCTCTCGCGGCATCGAGGCCGACCTCAACATGCTCATCTCGGGCGGTACCGGCTCCGGGAAGACAACGATGCTGAACGCGCTCTCGGCTGCGGTCCCCGACAGCGATCGCATCGTGACAATCGAGGACGCGGCCGAGCTTCAGCTGAAGCAGCGGCACGTGGTTCGTCTCGAGTCGCGGCCGAAGAACATCGAGGGGGAGGGAGAAGTCACGATCCGCGACCTCGTCCGAAACTCCTTGCGAATGCGGCCCGATCGGATCATCGTCGGCGAGGTTCGCGGCGCGGAGGCTCTCGACATGCTTCAGGCCATGAACACCGGTCACGAAGGTTCTCTTTCGACGGTCCACGCGAACTCGCCTCGCGATGCGCTGAATCGGCTCGAGACCATGGTGCTGATGGCGGGCTATGACCTGCCTGTCAAGGCGATTCGACAACACGTTGCATCGGCCCTGGATCTGATCGTGCAACTCGACCGCCTGGACGACGGCTCGCGCCGAGTCACGCAGATCGTCGAGGTCCAGCGGATGGAGGGTGACATGATTACACTCCAGTCGCTGTTCGAGTTCAGGCTTGTGCGCATCGACGCGGATCGCACCGTCGTAGGCGCACTCGAGCCGACCGGTCTACGGCCGACATTCCTGCAGAAGTTCACGCGGCACGGGATCGAGCTTTCGCCAACGCTGTTCGGCGACGAGACCGCTGCCATGTTCGGATTGGATGCAAGCGACAACGGCGACAAGCACGCGTGGATGCGAGCGGGGGAGCGAAGATGAATCGCGGACGCCGCACGCTACTGACGCTCGTTGCGTCTGGATTGATCGCCGTTCCAACGGCTGCCGCCGAGATCGACCTGACGCCGGTCAAACGCGTGCCGTTCCCGAAGCGCGGGTACGTGGTCGACATTGGTCGCGATGCACACTTCACTCACACGCGTGTCCACTTGAGCGAAAACGGCGTCGCGGTCAGCAAGTTCAGGATTCGCCCACTAGCAGGAAGCTCGATCAACTCTGCCGTTGTGCTTGCAATCGATGCGAGCGACAGCATGGCCGGCGCTCCATTCAAGGCTGCGCTCGAAGCCACTCGGGAGTTCGGGTCCAGCCGAACGAACACGGAGCGCGTTGGTGTTGTGGCGTTCAACGATGACGTCCAGATCCTGCAGGCGCCTACCCTGAGCGTCGAAGAGCTCGGTGCGTCTCTGGACAAAGCACCTTCGCTCTCTTACGGCACGCATATCTACGACGCGGTGCAAGGGTCGCTCGGACTACTGGCCAACGCGAAGGTGGCGACCGGCACAGTCATCATCCTTTCTGACGGCGTCGACGTGGGCAGCTTCGAGACGCTTGAAGAGGCGATCGATGCAGCTCGCAGGCAGGGTGTTCGCGTCTTCACCGTCGGGCTCAGAAGCGCAACGTACGACCCAGAACCGCTGCGGAGGCTCGCCAGTGAGACAGGCGGTTCTTACTATGAGGCCGGCTCCGCCGTCGAGCTCGCACCGATCTATCGTGCGTTGGGCGATCGGTTGGCGAGTCAGTACCTCCTGGAGTACCGATCCAGCGCAATCCCGAGGTCCGCGGTGATCCTGCGGATGAACGTTGATGGCGTCGGAATCGGCACCGCCGAGTACACAGCGCCGAAGCCTTCCGTTTCCGCGCCGTTCCACCGCTCGCTCTTCAAGAGGT